>Ga0065711_1006708_pt1 | contig 37315 bp, 20 predicted proteins | sample Hoacrofraction12_FD_59098 | JGI IMG/M metagenome (GOLD analysis project Ga0065711, IMG submission 59098) | Hoatzin crop microbial communities from Cojedes, Venezuela - Epithelial fraction 12 v2 (version 2) | ecosystem: Host-associated > Birds > Digestive system > Esophagus > Crop | place...
AGCCAAGCGGGTAAAGCCTCAGTGGTATGGAGGACGATGTCTAAAATATAAATATGGGGAGGCTTGGCAGATTGATTACATCACACTGCCACAAACCCCCCAAGGCAAGCGCTATGTGCTCACAATAGTGGAGGCCACCACCGGATGGCTGGAAATCTACCCTATGCCCCATGCCACCACCCAGAATACCAAGTCCTGTGGCGACATGGCACTCCCGAAAGAATTGTGTTGGACAACGGGACTCACTTTCGCAACAGTCTCATAGACACCTAGGCCAAAGAACATGGTATCGAGTGGGTGTATCACATCCCCTACCATGCACCAGCCTCTGGAAATATCGAGCAGTACAATGGGCTGCTAAAAACCACTTTGAGGGCAATGGGGGTTAGGACTTTCAAAAACTGGGATACTCATTTAGCAAAGGCCACCTGGTTGGTTAACACCAGAGGATCCACCAACCGGGCTGGTCCTGCCCAGTCAAAACCTCAGCGCCACATAGAAGGGGATGAAGTCCCTGTAGTGCATATGCAGAAGATGTTAGGGAAGACGGTTTGGGTTAATCCTACCTCGGGCAAAGGCAAGCCCGTCCGCGGGATTGCTTTTGCTCAAGGACCTGGGTGTACCTTGTGGGTAATGCGGAAGGATGGGGAAGTCCAATGTGTACCTCATGGGGATTTGATTTTGGGTGAGAATAGTCCATAAATAAAATGTATAAAGTTAGTTGTTAAATAACCCTGTCACTGCCTATTATCACTGTTATAATTCTTATATGTTACACCAGTAGTATCATAGTAAGAATCGTCCAGATTAAAGAAGGGTAGACTTTTTTGATGAAAACCTAGCAGAGCACAGCGATGCTGGGACTGGACCTGGTTTTCAACAACTGGCATCCAGCAACTTCATCGAGATCGACATCTCCAGCCTGCAGACTGTGGGCATGGGCTGCACCAGATAACATCAACCGTGAGCTCCGGATGCAGCAAGTGACCGCCCATCACCACACATCACCTCTCCTGCCACGGAAGACCATTACGACAGATGGAGCCCTAAGTCATGGATTAAATGAACTCAATGGACACTTTAGAGTGATGATCCATAGACTAAGGGAACGATATCTGGAGACAGGAGAAGAGGTGGTGATTAACTGGACAATGGGGGATCTGGGCACGACGTAGGTGTTATGGAATAAGCGGTGGGTAATGTCCTGGGTTTGGCCAGGACAGGTTTAATTTTCACCAGAATCCAGGAAGGGGCACAGCCCAGCCTGGCCAAACAGAGCAGGGTATTCCGTACCATGTGCCGTCATGCTGGGTTCCAGTGAGGGGGGAGCTGGGTGGCGGGAACTCACTTGCGGCTTGGGACGGCTCAGCGGTGGTTTGGTCTCAGAGAGCGGTTCTGTTCTGCGGGCTCTGTTCTGCTGGTTTGTTTTGTGAATTCCCCTTTACTGTATCATTGTTGTTGCTGTTTCCTTTGTTTGCTGTTCTGTTAAACTGCCCTTATCCCGACCCACCAGTTTCTGCCTGTTTCTTTCCGTTCTCCTCCACACCCCGGCGAGGGGAGGGGTGGCCGTGTGGCGCTTTTGTTGCTGGCTGCAGCCAGACCAGAACATCCTCCTTGTCAGGTGGCTTGTAGTGCACACCCACAGCAATATCACCCATATGAGNCTGTCCCTTAATGCTAACCCATAAGCTCTTGACTCGTTCTTCATCCACCCCCAGGCAAAGCTCAATACATTCCAGTTGCTCCCTCACATGTAGAGCCATTGATTGTTTTCCTTATAACCCTGAGGCAATACCAAGGCGATACATGGATATTTAGTCAGCATACAGGCATATGAGAGGAATTCTATTTTTCTATTTTGTGTATGTTTGCTGATTGTTAGATTGAACAAGATATGCTCCAGGGCAAAATATGGCCAAATATTGCAATGCAACAGATCTAAAACTGTGAATAATAATTTTCATGACCCTCTGTAGTTTCTGTTGAACTTTCCACACACTTGTTTTGTTTTGTTTTGATATGTTGTAAACTAATGGAGATATAAAAACAATGTAAAAATAAATAAATGTTTTGGAAACTTCCTTGAAACATGTTTGAAACTTATTAAAATACACATTCCTTCCATGTTTCAGCGAAAAGACATCTAAATTTATCTGAAATGAGTTCTACTCTTTCTGCGAAAGAGAAAGTTGAGTGGAATTCATTTCAGCTGTGTTTGGATATCTACATCTAAGCTAGTCGATGCAGAACCCTTGATAATCAATGCAGAAAAATAGAGTTCTATTCATATGACCTGTTTTAGATGTTGAATTTAGACAGAGATGAATGGTGTTGTACAACTTACAGAAAGAGCTGAATAGGCCAAAAATGCCAGTTTCCATCTCTGAAGTGAAATTTGGATGAGTGATGCAGATCTCGTTTATGCTTATGCTGTAGATAGCTACATGTGATTAGAAGAACTCCACTCAGCATGCCTACACTACCCCATGCTTCATAGAAAAGATTGATCTTGCATGTACCTATTCCAGAAAGAAAACCAGTATGTCCATTTTATATTTCAGTATGGACCTGAGTCCTCAACTACTTAACTGTAGTACTTCTAGTCCAGACTGGTACCCCTGACCACTTCAGCAAACTATGTGGATGTACTGAATTGGGTCTATGTGGTTCTCTGTATTTCCTCATTCTGTTATAAGGGCAAGATTATCACATTCACTTTGTCTTTAAACAGATAGCCAGAAATACCTTTATTCTTTTTTCTCCATTTTGACGATTCTTTTTGCACAGAGCCCTTTGGAATTATGGTAGTGGAAAGGTTAAATAATAAACCATTTCACATGAATGTGTTCCTATAAAATAAAAGGTGAAAAGTAGTGTCTTTAAAAGTTCTGGGTATTTCAGTTAGTCATCTTGATGGTGTTATGACATGATATCCTGTTTTTAGCATGATTTTCAGCATGTATTCATACACATTTCTGGCAGTGATTAAAATGGCTGAATTTAGGTTGATCAGCAGACTGAAGTGGAAGTTAAAGTTTCTCAAAAAAGGAAGATGTGTGCAGAGTTTCAGGTCTGTAGTAAGTTAGGGCTGGAAGATGCTGCCTCAGACAAAATATTGTTGATTTATATGATACCTTTCCTGTGTAATAGATCATAGCTTTGGACTTACAGTTTGAAAGTCAACAAACACCAGGAAATCAGGGTAATTTGATGACTGATTTGTTTCTCAGATGAAAAGTATTATTGATGTGCTTATTTAGGAAGGCTTTGTTGTCTCTCGGGACTATTCTTTGTTGCGTTTCCTGGTTTGCAGGCAACAGATGCATTTTCTTCTTCAGAGCAATACTGGTATCCGACTGCAGATCCCTGCATTTTAATTAAATGCAATCAAAATTTAAATTTAATTTTCTTCTATCTCTTTTTTCTGTCTTTTTTTCTATTTATTCACTGGCACAGAAGTTAATGTTGTATCATCTCTAAAAATATGACTATTTGATTCTGTATGAGTTAGCACTCAGCTTTATGGCTGGCAATGTATATGAGCTACACCCTGACATATGTGAAGCTCCCTGCGAAACTTCAGAGCACAACCTTCTGAAGATCACATTCATTAAAGCAAAAATAAGAACAGATATTCAGCCTCAGCAATACAGGCCAACTTATAATGAGTAGTAATTTATTTACTCATATGAGTTATTCTTTACTTTTTGACACATTTGGCACCAGTGTTCCAAGAATCTGAGTAGAATTCTGATACTACTGAATCATTATGTATTTTGTATCAGAAGTATTTTAATCATAATGCAAGTATACTGATTCTTTAGTCTCTATTTATACTTTGATTAAAATGGCACTTGTTTGCAAGTGTTTTTCACCAGATGATACTTCTTATGGATTTCCAGATTTCAGGATGTTCACAGTAGAATGGAAGTAGTCACTGGTAATCTTTAAAATACAAACATGTTAAGACTTGAAGTAGTGCAGGCTCACCTGCCTTTGGGTGAAAGCAGTAACAATAGAATAAGAGGAAACACAAATTTGCTAATACATGCAAAAAAACTCTATTAGCTTATACATAAGCCACTCTGATGAATGAGATGGAGAACTCTAGGTTTTCTGTAGAAGGCTGAACCTTGAATTAACTAAGATAGAAATTTTCCGTTCACCTAATAGCATTAGAGCTAGCAATGAATTAATTTCAGTTTGCTGGTCTGTCTGTCTTCTGCCCTCCTTCCCGTTTCATAGAACGGAGGCTGTTCAATCTCAGTTCATGGCAGTCTCTGAAATTCATTCTTGATTAAACATCCCGAGTGAGGTCTTCATGCTCCCTTTGCTAGTTGTACGGCCAGTGGCGCATTTTTTGGCTTGGACTCAGAATCCATACAAGAGACATAAAAATCTAACAATGGCTTATTGTAATCTAAGTAGGTCACACCCCAGAGCATAGTTTTAATTTAAATCGTTCTTTACCTATAATCTCATGTTCAGCATAACCATTGCTTCTAAACAGAAAGGGGCAAAACAGTATTACAAGGACAACATGTTTCTTTTAACTTGTATTGGGTTGTTTTTCATTTCTTCAGTCTATGGAAAGAATATACACCAAAAATACATAATATTTAAATTATTATAGTTAATTTATTATTTAATGTGATTTTTTTTTTACCAGTAAACAATGAAGAAACATATCTTGTGCCACACAAAAGACAGAATTTGACATTTATTTTTCTGTTTAAAATGTGCACTGTTTTTTCTCTTCAAAGTCTGTACCTGTCAGCTGTTTTCAAAATGACCTTTAAGGAAAAATCTTTCTCAAGCCATTTGCTGTTATTTATGCACTAATTGTTTTTTATTTTTTTTAACAAGATGGATTATAGGACATATAATTTTATGATTCTTGCATAACTTTTCTCGTTGGTGCCTGTGTATATGAATCCATATAATTAATATTGTTTGTCAGAAATAAGAATATTGATTTCATTATAATGCATAAGTCAAAAAATCACACTTCTATAAACTGGAGGGTTTCTACTTTCTAGATTACTTGCTTGCTAGAAGCAGATTTATTATTAAACAGGACAAATCCAAAATGCTCTTCTTTTCTACCCTTTCCAAATTTTTAAATAATAGAAATCATAAGGACTTGTCATTCATTTGCTATTAGCATAAATTTATCTTCTTTTTTTTTTTTTCTAGAGAATTTCTTATGAAAGCAAATTCAAGGAACATGATTCAAATGCTTCACAACATACCCAGAAACTCCAATACATATTTCTCCCAGAAAAACATCTTAAGTTTTGCATTTCTGAATATTGCTGGAATATGTACCAATTTTTTATTTTGGGGGATATTATTCACAAAATAGATGTTGGTTCTCATTAGTTAGGGCATTAACATGGCAAAATATCATTCTATATTCAGGGGAGAAGATAAGCTTGTTCTTGCATCTGGCTTCAATTATATTTTCCTTTTGCATAGATCTGTTTATTAACATTCTCAGCAAATCACATGAAACAATTTTCATAATATTTATTAATAGGAGTAACCAGGCTCCCTGATGTTTCTCTTTTTTTGACACATCTGAAGATACATGTTATTCTGCAACAGAGCCATTTAGGGCAAAACTGATAAGCGTAAGCTTCCTGAAAGATAAGGTGACAAGAGTGCTTTTAAAGATAGCTTCTTATCTTTAATGACTTTATAGGCAGAAACACATTTCCTCATGTTACCTATTATCCTATCCCTTTAATCACCATATTTTATATATTTTCAGACCAGTTTCAAATCCTTAGACTTATCTAAAAGGCCTATAAAGGTTGTAATTGAAAGGCATATTATATTGAATGAACCAGTTTTCCCGAGCGGATTCTGAAATCTAACGCAGGTTGTAACTCTTTGTAAAAAATAGCAGTAAAGGTCAGATTGTGTGAAAGCTTTTTATGGGGATGGAGAGGATCAGACACTGCATTGCTGCTATTGCTTCAGTATCAGAGATGTGTTTTTCAGAAGCTTCCTTCAGGGAACTATCTTTAAGTGCCTTATTATTATTTTTTTATTTCTTTATTGTCTATGTACCTATGTACCAGTGCAGAAATTTTACTTTATAAGAGGCTCAGAGCCTTTTAAAGTGAACAGGAATGCCTCTATTGATGCTGATGAACTGGATTAGTTCATTTTTTGAATACAATATTTCAAGGAGTTCTGCAAATGCACAAAAATAAACTACTTTGAGATTAAGATTTTAATACAGCACAGAAAATGTTATTTAAACCTAGATGATCCATAGCCAGAGGAACTGACATCCAGAATGATGAAATATGTGAGAATGCTGTTTGAATTAACTTTTTTTTTCCGCAGCTAAAGACTGAATTATTTTAGAATCTGTCCCTCCCTCCTCCTCACCACCTCGCTGCTGGTCTCCGCCCTCGCTAGGGTCTCCACCCCTGCACAGAGACTGAGCCGGCTGGACATCATCGAATCCATGGTGGTGGTAACTGATCCCCTCCCCCCGCACTTCTTTTCCTCATCCGCTGGTTTTTTTCTGACTTTACTCCTTTTTGTTTCCTGTCTCGTCTTCCTGCCCCGCCCCACTGCCGTCCCTGCCCGAGCTCCGATTCCCGGTTCACCGAAATAAAGTTTAAAGGTTGCACGGCATATGACTTTTGCGTCTTAATCTCATCTCCTGGGATCGCATCGAAACCTCGGATTGGGACACTGCTGGATACTTGCCTCAGAGTATTTTTATGGACTGTATCAGGAATCTGAAGTTGGGCATTTACCTTTTTGGAAGACTTTGAGGACTCTCAAAGTGAGTTCTAGTTGCATTCTATCGTGGCATCTGAGAGGCGCTGCAGTGTGGATGAAAACCATCATAAAAAAGCAGATGGAAGGTGAATTATTTTAGTTGAAGAAGGACAATTCATGGTTATTGAGTATCAGAATTTTATATAGAGAAAATGTGATTGATAAACAAAAGGTAAAGTTCATTTTTTAAAAAGTAGAACATACATAACAAGTACATCTGTAAGGAACTGGAATTTAGGACAAGTAAGTGTTAAACTCTGTGTTTTAATTTTCTGTACAGTGGAAATTGAGAATTTTTTCTTGCACTATATGACATTATTATACATAAAGATCCTGAAATGGTTTCCTTCATCATAAGTATTTTTTCTCAAATCCAAGGCAAGATTGTTTGAAAATGGAACTGAGCAGGTTCTAAAGCAATTTGGGAATATAATCAGTCTTTCCAGTTGTCCTGGGTTTGGCCAGGACAGAGTTAATTTTCACCGGACTCCAGGAGTGAGCACAGCTGGGGGGTGGGGGCTGACCCCAACTGGCCAAACAGAGCCCAGTATTCCATACCATGTGCCGTCACGCTGGGTTCCGGTGGAGGGGGCGGCACGGCGGGAACTCACTCACGGCTTGGGGGAGGCGCGACGCTGGTCCTGTTCGGGAGAGCGGCTGTCTGGGTCGTGCGGTTCGTTGTTGTGTTTTCTCCTTATTTGTATCGTTGTTGATCCTGTTCCCTTTGTTTGCTGTTTCTGTTAAACTGCCCTTATCCCGACCCACCAGTTTCTGCCTGTTTCTTTTCATTCTCCTCCGCACACTGGCGGGGGGAGGGGCGGCTGCGTGGCGCTTTTGTTGCCGGTGGCAGCTGAAACCAAGACACCAGTATAGGTTATATAGAAAAGTAGAACACAAAATAAAGGCCTTCCTGGTGAACACTGACTATGATGTGTCACAGCAAAAACAGTTATAGAAGGTAAAACTACTCTTCTGATTAACTAACAAAATTATGGTATTATGTGAAGAGGTGGTTGAGATCAGGACTTCTGGTTTCTTATGCTTGTTACAGTTAATTTTTAAATTCTGTAAAAGAGCTGCTGAAACAAACAATGTAGAAGAGAATTCTATTTATTTGAAGGTGTTACAATGCAATCCTGTTTTTATTTTCACAAATAAAAAGGCATGTGAAAACATGAGGGGAGAAAGACACAGGACTAAGCCTTCAAAACACTTTTTTACATGAAAGCTGTGTTCTAACAGACACAGCACTGGCTGTGTTCTAACAGACGCAGCATTGCTACATCTTATGCAAAACTAAACAAACAACATCCCTGCTCCCCAAACCCCTCCCTCCCCCAACTAGAAAGTAATTTTTTTATCTTTCTCCTAATAAAGAAAAGGCTGGGACAAAACATGACTTTCTTGTTTGTAAAATGATTACAAAGTCTGTTTGCCCTGGATATTTATGCTTTGAGTTAATTTACCTGATTTTAAAATGTAACTGTTGTACTTTATTTATGGCTCATCTTAACACAAGTTTTGGCTTCTACCTACTTACTTCCCTGTCCAACTACTTACCTAATACAGACATCCATCATTTTACTGAGTACTGGAATTGTATATCCTTTTCTATGTTTATTTTACTGTAAAATAACAAATATTGTCTCCATCAAAAATAACTGACGCTGCATTTTTAGTATGTCTTCAGATGCAATGATCATTTAATGTGACTCAGTTACAGATCTTTTAAACACGACTGAACATTGTGTAGTAACCTTTTTTTGATGTATCTACTCTTTAAGCTGAAAACAAATCTCACTCAGGAAAGAAAGAACTACTCAAAGTCTCTGAAATCACAGTATTCCTTTACCAGCCTTATCATTACTCTGTAACTGCTGGTGCTTTCTTTTCCTTGCTACAAAATCTAGGAGACTTATGAAATGCACATCTCCCCACATTTAGTAAAGTCTTTGAAGTTTAAACAGTTCTACAAAACATCTGTAAAGTCTTTCTAATATTTTTAATGCCTTGTCAGTAGTATATTTTGTCATGCCATGGAATAATTTTACCTTTTGCACATTATTTGGATAGGAAGGGAAAGACCTTTCTTCTCTTTTTTTTTTTTTTGCTTTCCGTTAGGTATTATCCTTAGATAACTCCAGACTTTCAATATATCTAGTATATGACATCCAAAATTAATTGAAATCCTCTAAACTCTATTAAAAGGGACTGTTGTCTAATTTTACTGATAATTTACTTTGTGCCAAGTTTCAGCATCCATGCAGGGACAGGAATGACTCTCACACATTGATACAATGCACAGTCGATCCGATTTATTGGTCTGCTTGCGTGGTTATATGCATTTTTCATATCTGTACATGCAATCACGCTTATTCGGATAGGCTACAGACATAAATCACGTACCCTTATGACTGGTAACTATGCACTAATGCTAACAGCAACAGACCGCCTCCACGTCCTTGAACACATCTTGTTTTTGCTAACCCACATCATGTGCACTATCAGGACTTTCTTAATTGTTATTCTTAGCTGTCTTTTCCAGCAGCCTGTTCAGTTATGCTTACTGTTTTTCTTAAGCGGCCTAGTCATGCTAACTCTCAAGCTACATCAACCCCAACAACTTTGTTGACTTTCTTCCCTTCTTTCATTTATTGAAGTGCTAATTTTCATTTAACTTTTTCTGTCTAAGGACTCACAGTACTCATGAGTGGAGTGTTCAGGAGAAAAGTATTAAGAAGTTCACTTTCATTAGCATTTTTTATTTCAGATATTTTCATCCTTTGGAGCTGCTGAAAGGAGGCAATTTATTTTTCAAACTTTTATTAACAGTTGAAGTGATTGGATCATGTGGAACTTTTTGTCTAGCTGGGTGTATTGATCATTCTGTGAGGACTGCTGCTTAATCCAGGACACTGCAAAATATTAGATATAGCATTGGATTACAGCATATCCCCAGGAATTTATAATTTATTCAGAGACTAAGACATTGGCAAGAGGATCATAGAGTTATGTGACAAGGTCAGAGACAGTGGAAAGAAAAATTTCCATTTAAGAAGTTTATACAAAGGTTGGACAGGGTGAAGAGCTGCGTATAAACCTTTTAATTAAGAATTATTTAATAACAAACCTTTTGCAGCTGAAAATATAACTATCCTTGCCACATAATTAAAGAAACTTTTTTAAAAATCACTTTTAATTTAGAAGCCTTTTAATCATCTTTGGGTAACTCCCTACACTGCCTAGGTAGATCCTACATAAAATGCTGGCCATCTTCACCTGATTTAATTGAAACACCACCAGGCATAAGAATGTAAGATGGCCATATTTCATCACACCAAAATACATTTAGCTCATGATTTTATTTTTGATAGCAGTCAAATGTGGAAGCGTAGTGAAAAATATAAAAACATCACAAGCATATAATGACATTTTTCCAACACATCATCTCAGCCTAAAAGATTATGTCAGTCTGATACTTTCTAAGCTCAAAGTGATGTCTTCATATTTAACAGATTTCTAAAGATTTCTCTTTCGTACCACTGTCTGGTCTTCCATTGAGTTTCAGTGCTTTTAAAATACTTAAAAACCTGTGTCATGGAGTTTTACAGGTTAGCTAAAGATTTTATAAAGAATTGCCTCCTTCTGTTTGTTTTGAAACCGCCATTTCTATTTGATGTTTCACATTTATTTAACTGGGAAAATTACACCTCTGTCATTCATGACCTTATAGACTTCTATCATATCTCACATCCTTCATTTCTTCATCTTAAGTTAAAGAATCCCAAACTACTTAGTCATTCATCATTGGTGTTAAGGCATAGTAGGGATTTTTATGATGTTGTAGGGACGGTTTTTGTTTTGTTTGCAACACTTTACATTTATACACAGCAGATCTATCAGTCACTTTCTTTTTTTGCATATACGCTAAGTCTCCTGTGGTTCTTTTGCGATACTTCACATTTGGCCTTTGTTTTTAGTGTCTCAAATAGTCATCAGAAAACATTCTCACTTTCTATTCACCCTCATCCTTTTTTCTATGTCATTTTTCACTGCTAAACATCATGAGTTCTAGCAGAGATTGTTTTAGTGATTCCAGCAGATATGTCCCTCGCTGTGAAAAACGAAAACTACTCCGACCTTTTGTTTGCTAACTTCTAACCATTTATTTAGCTATCGGTAGCTCTATACTCTCACGCTTCTTATCTTCCTTAAAAGTTTTTAGTGACTGCTGATGGTTTTTAAAAATTCCAGTAGATTATCAGTCAGACCTCTCTTAACCTCACACTTGTTGACTCTTCCAAGAAACTGGAAGGAGTCACATCCATTAATAAAAAAACTTTCCATAAATATAATCTTTAATTATGACTCCTTTAATTTCAGTTTTTATTACTGTTTTGAGAATGTTTATTTTGTTTTGCTTCCTCACATAGCTTTGTCTTATGTAGTAAACTGTCTTTATCTCAATCCATGAGTCTTCTCACTTTTGTCCTTCTGATTCTCCACCTTATCCCCCTGTAGGGGGAGTGAGCGAACAGCTGTGTGGGGCTTAGCTGCCTACCCGGGTTAAATCAGGACAGCCCATAACTCAAAACATTTCTTAACTTTGCTGAAATTCATTAAACAAATTAATATTGCTGAAGCTTGCATATAAGTGAAGATGCAACTTCACTGAATGCTCTGTCACAGCCTGAACATCACAACTGCTACCACATAGTCCTATTAAATCTGTTAATACATTTATTTCTGAAGTGTTTTAAAAACTGCAAAGGATATCAAAACCAAACTCTAAACAGGGTTTCACTGCACAGCTTCTACAGGGCAGTAGTATAGGTACTACTGATAAACTGCTAGCCCTTTTAGTACTGGCTTCCTGCCAGCTATTCCTCTCTACCACATAATACTCGTGGTCTTTCAGCTCTGCAACACCCCCATTGCTTTTACTAATTCACTCCAAAAGAATGGGACTGCGTTCTGTGTCCCAAAGCCTGGGTCTCACTGCTTTTGCAGTAATCAGCACAGTCTAAAATGACAGCTGTCTCTTATTTGCTGCATCAGCCTAAGGACAAGGAAACACTTTTAGCACCCCATAGTGGTCTTAAGGCAGCTGTAAGATCCCCCACAACCACGTGGAACTGGAGTTCCCTCAATACTACCCACCCTCTCTCTATGACACTTCCCTCAAAATCCAGTTTGCGGTTCATGAGCACATTGAGTGGTTCTTCTGGTTCACACAGTCTTTTTTGGGATCCCCTTTAGGTCTTTTCCTTGTTGTGTCCACGCACATGTTCTTCTGAAACTGGTATTTTGTTCTAGATTTCCATTTTTGCAGAGTATTGCCTGTGTGCTGCCATGCAACACTGCACAAAGTCTGCGCCAGTAATACTGCATGATCATCCTGTTGGGATGGGCCTTGATGCAAGTGCCTCTGATTTTGGGCCAGAGGACTGGGCTATTCTTTGCATGTGATGGGATTTACACCAGGGGCCCCTTGGTGGGCTTCCTACGAGGGCACCACAGCCCTCAGTCATGTTCCCACGTGTCCATGCCCCTCCCAACCTTTTGGCACCCCTCCTCTTAAAGTGCCACCCCTCCATCCCCAGAAGACATGTCAGGGCTTTCACTGAAGCCTGGTGAAGTGAGGGAGCCTGAAACTGTCTTTTTATTTTCCGATAAATTAATTCCTATTCACAATTAAACTATAATTATTCATTCCATTAACTTCCATTAAATAATGTTTGATCCATTTTATATATATCTTTTTATGGCTACATGTATTTTATTTCTAGAGCTTTATAAATGTATATATATATAAGCAAAAAGATACTGACTTCTATATACATGTAGAAGTATATACAAAAAAGTGTCTTTTTGTACAAATAAATAAATGTTTATAAATATTTGTACATTCCTTTATATATAGCTCTAGATATGTGTGTATTGTATTTATTGTCTATAAATTCCTATTTTTTTATATCTGATCACTTCCTTGTCGAAGGGAAGCAGACAACCAATAACAGGGCTGCCTGAGAGCTAGTGGATGTGACAGTGTCAAGAAACGTCTGCCAGCCAGTCTCAATGAAGTATGAAAAAACATGGGGAATGATGTTGTCAAAAAGTGGCAGCCTCCTTGTATGTAATGGCAGGGTGCTTCCTTTTCTGATGTGCTTCCGAGTATGCTGGTAGGGGAAGCTTGTCATGCTAGCCACTCCTGCCTGCCAGGCAAACACAGGGCTGCCTGAGAACACATGGTGTATTGGTGTCAAGAAATGCCATCAGCCTATTACAGAGCAGTATGACATTTAACACAACAGCAGCCCTCTGGTATTAAATGGCAGCACCCTTCATTACATGGAAGCCAAACCAAAATGGTGGCCCATGTGTACGAAGGGGACAGACTGCCTGAGTCCAATGTACTTCTGGGGTAAACTGGTAGGGATGGCCTCTCCTGACAGCCAATGACAACAGAGCACATGACTCGGAAATCGTAGTGACTTCCAGGGCAAGCAGCTCTTCTGGGAATGGGCAGGACTTCTGCAAGAAACTGTGGGTAGGACCCTTCTAACTTGTTGTGTGTCAGTGGTGTCCGTACTGCTAAGGATAATTCAAGGTAAATTGACAGAATGTTTTGAAATATTTTCTAGGTAAATTGGCCTGCAGATTTGTCAGTGAATAAAGGTTTGTCTGCAGATACAAAGAGGCAATTACTTTACAGATGTATTTATTAGCGGATTTTGAGTCCAAAAAGTCATTTGTATTTCTGCATGTATACTGAAATATAAATAAGATCAAGCCATGTTAATGAGCCTACATATAAAAATGAAAGGGTTTTTTTTCAGTGGGTCTGTTCTGAACAGCATAATTCATTTTACCAGTGTGTGAAGATTTGATATCTAATCCAGTGCTAAAGAACACCACTTATTTAAATATTTGAAATAAAGTTGGATTTCAGCAGTGTCCACAGGAATTTGTTCAGCCAGGGTCCTAGTCTTTTACATTGAAATAAAGCTTTGAATAAATAATAATTTAAGGACAGATTGAAGTATTGGACGACTTTTTGCATAGAAAAAATACTGTATGACTTTCCCACTGTGTTCTGGCAGTATTTTTCCAGAGTACATTAGAAAGACAGCCCAACTCCCAGAGTTGTACATCAGACTGCAATAGTCAATATGAAAATCAGTTTGCCTCAATAACCATTGCCATTCTCATGGCATTTGCTTCTAAATGGGAACATAAAGCTGTTTGACAATGCTTTAAATCTCTTAGGCTGCAATTGCTACATTCTGAAGCATGAAATGTTTGTCTCGGGAATAAGTTTTGTTTGACTTTGATTCTCCGTTTTGCTGCTTTTAATAACAAATGACACTCTTTAGTTCAATTTCAGTGTTACTTGTTAGAAAGGTCTTATTTTTTGGTATTAGGGCATGATGATTTTGTTCTAGCTCTCAGCATCGTCTAATGGCTACATGTTTTTTACAAAGCTGTTAACATGCATTCTTTAGAAGCTAGTAAAACCTCCTACAGATGTTTTCTAATAAAAATTAGTCTGGTGACAGTTGGTTACTGGAAAAGAAGCACTAGTTGCACCGTTAAGAAAAGCTCTTACCCCTCCTTGTTTTGGGAAGCTCTAATATCATTATAACAATAAAGCTTTTAATTAGTAAAAACCAGTGTTAGAATGAGTATTGTATTATCTGTACAAATAATGTTAATGCAAAGATAAAGAACGGGAAGCTTCAGAGGACGTTGACTACTCATCCGGTTCGTCTGCTTGAAATGTAGCTTTTGTGAAATAAAAAAGCACACTAAAGGGCTTCTTTTTTTAGAGCAGAAAAAAAGCAGTGACATTTCTAAAGCAGGAGAAACCTATGATGTGCACTGTACATCATAAAATGTGTTTCCTTTTCAGTGGAATTCTGTTTCCAGAAGATAAAGATGAGCTTCAGTGTCTCTGCTTGAGGCTCTTAACTTCACCTTTATGTCACATCTAAAGGCATGCATATGAGTAATCCAAACATCCTAAGTAAACACTGGCTACAGCCAAAGGAGAGAAGTACAGGTCTCCACAGGATGCAAGACAGCTAAATTAGATAATTATGTTTTTTCCTTTGACTGCATAGAGAACTGCCATAATATAATTCACTAATCTCAGGTGATACATGTGAGCAACGTGGAAATGGCCAGAAACTACCCAATAGATAACATTAAATAAATAGCTTTATCAGAACGAGTAGGTGATTCAGAGCCTTGTGGTAAATGCCTCCTGCACACTCAGCATTCAGAATGCCTGATCTTCCCTTGATGATGGTTACAAAGCAAAAGAAACTTCCTTTTCCGTAAACTTCTGTTGGTTAATAAATTTGTCCCAGACAAGGAATTTGTGAGTTTTCGATCTACCTCAGCCTGAAGGAACTCCTTCTTGCCAAGAAAAAAAAATTAAGCAACAAGCCACATTACAGTTTGAAAAAAGTTCTCTTGCATTCTTCCCAGTAACTCTGGCTCACTGTGCAGCAAGAAGACTTCAAAGTTAATAGGACCAAAAATGCACAGAACTGAATCAGGAAGAGGGAATGTGAATATGGAGGTCCTAATATAGAAGACATCTGTGGGAGAATTTCTTCCTAGGAGCTCTGTCTATACAAGTAAATCAAATAGTGTTTGGGAACATTCTCAAGCATTGGAACACAATCGTTTATACTAGTAAAGTGTTAGAAAGTTCCCCAGGGTGATTTTGGCATGTCCCAAACAGCAGTCTCCCTGTAGGAGTCTGGACACTCCTCAGGCATTAGAGTTTAGAAGGGACCATTCCAAGAGGAATTCTGCATAAAGGCACCCAACTCTGAAGACTAACTTGCTAGGACCAGTGCTCACTACTCGTTACCATCGGGACCCAGTGCCCAGGTGCATTCATGGGCACTCATAATTTACTGGTTTATAACCAGTAACCAAAAAGTTTTAACTACGAAGTCTTTTCCTAGAGGTTCTAATGTTCTTTGTCCTAATGATAAAAATAATAATAAAAAAGAAGAACAGAAGTAGTCCCTAAAGAAAGGAGACCAAAGACATTCCTGACCAGCCTGCTGCAGTTATTGCCTTCTCACTGGGCCATATAGTTAAGTTATTCTCTTTATTCTATTATTCTAGATGCATAAATCTTGAATTGAATGGAGAGGGACATACAAGGAGGTAAAACACGTTGGTCATCTACCCTATCTGATGTATTCTTAGCGATGAGAAAAGAAATTTGGATAAAAATCTAAGTTTCAGGTTTTAAAAGTGATTGATGCCGTTAATTAGTTGTTTCCTAAAATAATTTACAGCTTCTCGTTTATGACATTCAAGGTTTCACTTAAAATGCCAGACTCCTGGACTGTTTCTTATGCTGACCTAATTTCTTGTTGGAAAAGCCTGACTGTGCTCTTCTTTTCTGTGTGTAAGAAGGTCTCATTCAGTACTCAGTTATGTGCATCTTGCATCAGGATAAACCAAATTAACCACAAGAGAGTTACACTGTATATTTCATCCATGACGTAAAGCAGGGACCCCAATTGTTAGGGGGTTTTAAATCCAAATTATTCACAATTAAATTAATGAAAGGCATTAAACACCTACAAAGATGCATGATATAGTGTATGCAGTACTTAAGCTTAACTTTTAATCATTACTTTGGGTTTTTTTTTTTTGCATATTGTTCTGACCATATTATACGCTTAGGCTTTCTTTTGCTTCATCAAATGCCTAGTAGGGTGATACTTAAGACTTTACATTCAGTCCTTCATAATCTGTAACTTCTGCTGCTGTTACCCTTTGATTTGTTTTGTTTTGTTTTTTCCTTTCTCCTTCTCAAAATGAACTCCAAATTCTAACTCCTGTGAGAATTGCAATAGGTAATCATATTCAAAATACAGTTATGAAAAGCAGCCTGACATTATGCGGGCTTTTCCTTTTTTCTACCCGACTTCATAGGAAACCCAGTGTGTTTACTTCAGTAGTAGTAAAACTTTGCCTCTGGAGCTAGTGTTCTTTGCCTATGTAAACAATACATTGAAGCTATAAGAATTTTTAACTTGAAAGCAAGCCTTGATCAAAAACAACACAGAACCTTTTCACTTGTTTCTTTGTTTTATTCCTTCAGCTGGTGTGGTGCGCAGGATGAAAAGTTCCAGTTTCTACCACAGAAAGCTTAATCACCCATTCCCTGTACTTATTCAAGTTAAACTAAATCACATTCTCAGTTTCTAATTTGATTAAGAAAACCTACATTGCTTAAACTCGTCTTAAGGAAACAAGCTACTGTTACTTTTCAGAGATCACAGCCAAAGGAAGAATCTCCTTTAATGATCTAATTAGTTACCTGATATTATCCTAGTTGGCTGAATGCATCCTGTATGATTAAAACCCAGGTGTTTCTATTGAATAAGATTTTTATTTTTGCATTTCATTTCCATTTTTTTAAATATTTTTCTCAGTACAGACTGATTGGTTAATTAGCTTCAATGGGTAACCTAATATTTGATCAGTCTTAATTTTGCAGGCAAGATGTAATGTGTATTTTAAGTATTGTAGTCTTGGGTTGGAGCAATGGTCTCTTTAATCCTGTTCTTTATCAATGCCTGTGCTCAGTGTTGCTTGCTGTTCCAAAATCACAAAAGCTTGTAATCTACTGTGTAATAAGACACCGTGAGGGAGATTTCTTGTGGATGTCAACTGGTGATCAGTTTATGCCCTGAAGCATGAAGACTGACGGCCCTTGTAAATTTTTTTTTCAGAGTTAGTGTAACCACAGATGTTATTTACTAGTATTTGTTACTACAGTTATTTATGGGCCATGCTTCCAGCAGCAAGTCCACAGATTTGAATGAGAATATTAAGCACTGCATTATTCTACTCCATCTAATTAGAGCTGTTATAAAATCTCATCTGCTTCTCTTTTTAAACACTACTTATTGATTTTATGTGGTAAATCAATCTAGAAAAATCACACTGTTGCCACATAATTTTCCCATGTGTGTTTTATCTGGGTGTTTGGGATTTTTCTGACCAAATATCTCTGGAAAAGTTTCAACTCTGTGTCATAGAGCATGCCAAACCCTTTTTGATGTGTTTCCTCTTAATTCATCAGTATCTTGTTATTTTAGGATTTGCAGTCCAATATTTATGTCACAATGTCACAGGGACATTTGAAGAACCAACGGCGGTAGCTCACCCATGTTGTATTTGAGTGGGGATTAACGAAAGAATGACCCCTCTCCATTTTGAATTGATATTGAAAATATGAAATACACTTTAATATTAAATGAGACATAGATTTGATGTCTTCCTTATGAATAAACAATTTTAACCCATTTCAATATTTTTAATGAAAAATCCATATCTCACAAAATAAAATTTGTGAGTCTAAAGTACCAAATGTAACGTGAAATCAATTTAGAGAAACAAATACAGACTTGTATATTTAGGTGTATAATAGGCTAGACATTTTAACCAGACTGAGTATCCATACTTCCAGATGTTTTACTTTCAATAAGATACAGTTGCTGCACTGAATCTATAGTTTATGTAAAGAGACAACAAGAAGAAAGAATGAAAAACAAAAATGAAACTTGAGACTTGATTTGAGATGATGTGCCCAAGATCAGTCTTGGAGCAGCTGAGATAAAAATAGAAATAAAGTATCCTGATGCAAAGTCCTGTGTCCTATTGTTCTTATCAAAGAATACAGGGAATACTAAGCATTTAATAAAATACCAATGAAAGATTTTCCTGATCTTTTCCAAAAATAAACAAACAAACAAATCTTTAATTTCTCTACTGTCTACGTCTTTTCCTTTTTGCAAGTGATTAATTTTGGGGCTTTTTTTTGACATCTCAAAAATCCAAATTCATATCTAAGATAACTTCTTTGCCTTGCAGAGTGAATCACAAAAGTCTGTTCAAGAACAACCCTGTTTAATAGTTTGCGACAATGGTTTTCTTATTACATGTCCTGAATTAGCTTTACTTATTTCATATAAATTCATGAAATAAAGTTATAGTGGTAAGAAATCGGTTACAATTATCAATAACTTAGCACAGTAACTGGTAATGAAATATTGATACAGAAATGAGATATTTCAGTCTTAGCTTTTGAAGCAAAATTTTTCAATGAATGGCCCAAATTCTCTATGCTTTTGATGATTATCTAAAAAAAGGCAGAAGGAATATTAGAAGCGATGCAGCTGTCAAGATTTTTAAGCCTCTTGAGCATTTCCGACCTTGAAAGAATCAAGCGTAAACTGAATCGGGCACTTGTACAAAGGGCAAAACACTTACAAGATTGACTGTTGTGGGCAAATTTCCATAGTGTGCTTCATTTAATAGTACAGAGAGTTCAACATTAATTTAAATACTCAGTGGATGAAGTAAATAAAAGAAGTGAGAAGGATCACTGATTTTAGTGGTGGTTAATATGTTTTTGAAACAGATAAGGTTGTATTACCCAGCATAAAGAAAATTAAGGAATAGAACAAATCTACAGAAATATGTGTGTGTAAAACTATTCCATGCCCTCATGCCAAACTATAGCCAGATCACTAAAAGCATGTGAGGATAATCCTGTCCGTGCAGAAATCAAAGGAAATACTTGCGTGGGTTCTGGATTTGTATGTACTAGGTGCTGAGTATCTGGGTGAATATGTATTTCTTTTCCAGATACATTTTCCACAGATTAGAATCCTGATATTATTTGTTGTCAACAGGTCAATAATTAATGAATGAAGAGATGTCATTATCAAATATAATATTTTAAAAACAAAATCACTGTTACTGCTTTAAAGTGAAGGAGACTGTTCTGTAATCTTAATAATTTTAATAATTTTTTGTGATCAAGTGATCTACTTTTCTCATGATCCCCAGAACCGTTCTGAAACTTTTGCAGAATCTAGCTCAGAAATCTCTTTTGCTGAGAATTACTTGTCCTCTTGTCTTTCAAATAACAGACTCACCAACAGAAAGTGAAAACTCTGTATTTTTTTTTTCCACAGAAAAATACTTGAGAATCAGTTAATTACTAGGAAAGAAATTGAGATCAAAAGGAAAAAAGAACATTATTTTGTTGTTCTAAATCCATTATTCTGTTCTATTGACCCCTGAAAAAAAAAACCAGAGAAATAAAAGCCTTACACTGGAAACAAGTTACTGTGAAAAGACTGATCGCCAAAAACTGTGGAACAACTTTCAAGTGAGGAAATTTGTAATACATTTTTAGCTTGAAGAGAAAATGTTTGAGGGGGAAAGTGACAGATTTTGATAAAAACATGAATAGTATGGACAAAATTAGTTGAGAAAGGTTATTTGCAGTTTCTTATAACACAGAATCAGATGAAAAAAGTAGTGGGATAATTTTATGCTTAAATTTGACAAAGTATGTAGCTCCCCTGCTAGTACTTCGTCCAACTGTGAATGCTGTTATGGAAGAGAAACTGGAGAGTTTCTTTTAATTATAGCCTACTAACATGTGTACAAGAAGATAAAGAGGAATACGGGAGACCTGGCTTCTCCTAATTTGATTTCTGGTCACTACCACAAAGTGAACCCATGACAGAAACTCATAAGCAGTTGTTTGAAGAGTTGAAAGGTCTTCTTTATAGAACAGAATTGAACAGGAGAAGACTTGTGACCCTACAGCACAGATCATTTCATACAGTCCGTTATCAGCGTAAAGTGCTGTCCCTTACTCTGTGTGGATGGTGGAGTGAATTGAGCCCAGAGAGAACAGATTCAAGGTTTTTGCTTGCTAACATCCCACTGTTAAAATTCAGTAGAATACAAGGAAATTATTTAAGTCAGGTATTGATGAAAGCAAAATCAAGAACAATGACTTTATCTGGTATAACAAGCTCAGTTATCAAGCATTTTGTGTATGTGCCATGGGACAAAATTTTCTGGCAAATTTACTTTGCTGAACTTTAGCCCTGTAGTCTTTAAAAAGAGACGAGAAAGACCCTTCTAATTGGAAAAAAAAGCCCCCCTCCAACCAACAACCGCAAAAAAACACGAAAAAAACAAACCACACCATCAAAATCCACACCCCCAATACAACTTTCCTGTGACAATTTTTTTTCATCACAGCTTTCAGGGCTTGCCTGCACTGCCATTTTGCACACAAGAACATAGAGGCAAATAATGTTTAAGCTGCTTACAAGAAGAGTTGAAATGTATATGTATTATTATTCTAAAAATATTTTTAATCACACCATATAAAAGTGAAAGATCCATTAAGAATTGTGAGCAGACAGCACTTAGTCTAATTAAATACTGGAAACTTTTAAGACATTTATGAAGCAACAGAAAAAAAATTATTTAAATAGTACACTAAAATTATATGTATTTACTAGATGAATCTTATGAGAAGAAGTTCTCTTCCAAGTTTGAAGGTTTTACTTGCTAACAAACTAATGTACAGTTTTGTTCACTTAAAGTAGGTAACTTAAGACAATGTAAAAATAAGCAAACTATATATGACTAAAAATTTAACATTTGGGTCTGTGATTTTTTATATTCTACATCATCTACTTCACTGCACAGTATTATTTTTATGGAGCTGCTTTTTGTAACATAAATGTCAGAATTATTAAAAGATATGTGACAGTGATGTGTCAAAACTGTCAGGGCAGAGAGATGTTATGCAGAGCAGATGCACTGCTATGTTACACTACGTAGGTTACCTGTCTAAAGTATTAATTGTTCAGTATCCTTATTATGTTGGCACGGATTTACAGAGATTTAAGTAGTCATACAGCTAATTTGCTACCAGTTCTAAGTAGCTGAAACACAACATTAAGGTATTTCAGTGCAAGCAAAAACCTCAGCAGGGAAAATTCACTAGCAGATAACATTTAATTTCAGCCACTGAAAATAGTTCCTACTCCATATCAATCTAGGTAGCCTGGAACCATTTTAAATTATTCGTATGTATTTCCCTCATCTTATTTTGGAGCAGAATAAAAATTTTTAATAATTCTTTTGAATTGGCAACATAAACCTCAGTATCAGTGGGTAACTAGTTTTATTTATTGTTCTTTTGCTTTGGCAGGGGGGATGGACTAGATGATTCACAGAGGTCCCTTCCAGTCCCTACCATTCTGTGATTCTGTGATTCTCATGTAATTTACTTCATCGTTTATTAGTGTACAATACATGTTATGTAGGCCATAAATTTAAATAAAATAGCACTAAACGCTTAGTGGCTAAAAACTTATAAAAATTAATGCAGTCTTTTTAATTACATTACAACTATGGAACCATGAGAACCATTGTAATTATTAATAATAAGTGTTTTATTACTAAAGTGAACTTCAAAATCCAAGGTCAGGGTGTCACTGATTTGTGGCTAAGACCATGCAGTCAGCATATATTTCATGAAGTCATATCCTGATCTTTTTTCCGATATGTAAAACCAGAAATGACAGCAGACTATTGGTTATTAGTCTTTCTGAGTTTATTTTCTCTGTCATGATTTCTACTATTCTTTCCTAACCCCCAGTAAGATATTTTATTTACTTCATGGCACTTCAATCCTCATATAAAATATTTTGCATATTTTTCTTGTCTAGTCCCATTTAAAAGTATATGATAGTCACCTGCTACTTTTGCTGGCCTATGACCAAATAAAATGAGAAAATACTCAGATGTGGACAACATTTTTTGTTACATCTCATCCTTATTTTTAAGTGTTTTATGTCTTAAGTCCATAAGCAACATGAGAGTATCTCAAGAGAGGCGTACTGCCCATGATCTTTGACCCAGAGATTACTGATATAGAAAAATATGACACCTGAAGAAAGAGTAGATATAACATCCTAAGAAATGCAATAGCAGAACACTTTTTTGTCTCTCTGCTCCAAAATACCTTGGTATGGTATGATTAACATCTAACACTTGAATGAGAAAGCTATGGGAATATAAACCTGGGTTCCAGCTGGACTACTAGGCATCCTAGGCACTCAATCCTTTTTTCTCTTTCTGTATTTTGTAAGACTTATGTTGAGTAGTAGAGGGAAAAACACAGTCTTATTTTAAGGACTTTTTTTGACAAGAACCTTAATGTTTGTCTGTGATAATATTTTTTGTTTATAGCACCTACTATCCATGAACAGTGGAAAAGTTTCCCACCTTTTGAACGCAGCGGATGGTGTACGTATCCTAGGCAAATTTGAAAATGTTATGTCAAAGTGAAATGGTGTGCTGACAAAGGGAAAAGGGTAGGGAAGAACAAAAAAGGAATACAGGGGCAGAAGCATCAAAGGGGGGAAATCAAGAACTGGGAAAAAGAAATACATGAAATATTGTAGGTTCTATCCCTGAACTTCAAGAATTCCTCATGACTGAGTGTTTTAATTTACTTAAAACTAATTCCATGTTGGCAACACAAGTCATGAGAAGCCTAGTGGACTAGCCTTATGTTCTCGTTTCTCAGTTATATATTGTTATAGATTAATTTTATTTTAATGTACAGGAAACACAACCAATGTGGAAGACCTAGTAAACTTTTACATTAGCAGGTAATTTTAAAGCATTTTGAGTGGCTTCAAAATGCTCACATTGCTGTTTTGGTACTTAGTTGTCCAAATACTTTACACTGATGTCTATAACCAGAGCAGTCTTCACATTATGGGAGATGAATCTTGTTACTTGATTTTGGAATAGATTACTAAAAAATTACCATTAGCAGTGACAATTTCTGTATTGCACAATTTGGATGTTATATGGTGACAAACGCATGTATTTAAAAGATTTTCTACAGTAGTATTTAAAGAAGGATTTGATTCCTAGTTACTGTACTACTTTCAGACAGGATGTTTTAACAGCCTTAACTGTTCCTTTACTTATATTATTATATTGCTTTTTACCATGTAGCCTGCACATCACAAATGATTTTAATTCTTCTAACATTCATTTACTTTATAATGTGAAGTAATGTTACTAAAGGATACCTTTGCATTTAGGGTAAGGTGAATGTAAGTGAATACATGGTGAACACATAATGTAGAAACTGAATACACGTGAGGTGGGGTAGCCTTGGATAAGGGCCGAACGCCGACGCAGCTGCTGACTTACTGCCCCTCATCAGTGGGACAGGGGGAGAAAACAGGATGAGAAGACTCATAGAGTGAGATAAAGACACGGAGATTGCTTATCAGTTATTGTAATGGGTGACACAGACTCAACCTTGGCAAAATTAATTCAAGTTATTACCAATTAAACAGATATGGGTAGTGAGAAAAAAAAAGACAAACAGTAGATCAGCACTTTTTCTCCTCACTCTCCCAGGCTTAACTTGGCTGCTTCACTCCAGACTCCTTCCCACCCTGCTTCTGACTGACACAGGGAGGAATGGGGGTCTGGTCAGTACAGAGTGGTTTCTCTCCGCCACTCCTTCCCTGTCACATACCTGCTATGGCACGGTCCGCTCCACAGGCTGCATGAAAATACTCTGTTCCATTGTGGTCCTCTTCCAGGAGTTGCAGAGGAATCCCTGCTGTGCTGTCTGGAGCACCTCCTCCCCCTCCTTCTTCTCTCACCTTGGTGTCTACAGGCTTGTTTCTCACACTTTTTTGCTCACTTTACCAGGCAGCACTTTTCTTTTTCTTGAATACATTGCCACAGAGACACTACCATCTCAGCTGCTGGGGTCAGCCGTGCCCTGCCGTCGGTCTGTTGGAGCTGTCTGGAACTGGCTGTGTCCGGCACAGGACACCCCTGGCCTCTCCTCACAGAGGCCACCCCTACAGGCCCCTGCCCCAATAGCAAAATCTTGACACATACACCCAATGCAATGTCCAGTGGTGTATTTTAAAAAATTACATTTTCTCAGTTTTAGTCTACTTGGTTATTCCAAAGACTATTTTCAACTTTGCTAATTTTAATTTACTACCCTTTCATGTTTTGGATGTTGAGTCTTTTGACTAATAATCGGTTAAATATTAAATAATATTTGCTACACAATATTTTGATATTTTGTACAATAAACATGGAAGTAGTGTTTCTGATAATTAGAAAAAAATGCTTTTTTTAAAATAAAAAACTAATGGGTTTTTGGAGAACATACATTGATTTTTTTCATTGAAAAACAGTATTTCACTTTGAGATTATTTTTAAAATCTGAGTAATCTGAAGACTGCTCTGACCGTAACATGAGAAATGCAAAAAATATTGGAGTAAATATGTAAAAACTGTGTAAAAGTCAAAATGTTTAACAAAATATCTACTGCAAAATGTATTTTTTATGAATAAGAATAAAATACAAATTTTGATTTTGGGTTTTGGAGTTTTATTTCCATTGAAGTGAAAATGTTTCAACTCAAGCCTCTTTCATATATAGAGAGAGACAAAGAGAAAGAACAATACACATTTCCAAGCAAAATAACTTTTGGATAGGAGTACCCAGATTCTTGGTTTTAAAAACGTCAGAAAAAGATATCTGCAAGTTGGCATAAATTCTATTTATTATGTAAACTATATTTACTGAGATTCATATGGAAAGTTTAAATTATTCAGTGGAAGTATTCATTAAAAAAAAACGCATGATGGACCCCAGTGACAATGCAGAGATTCTTTATATTAAGTCAGAATACTTGTTTGATTCTGATTTCATGATCAGGCAATTAAAGCAATAATGCATATAACATATATTTCTCAGCAGTTTCCCTGAATTAAAACACAAATGTTGAATTAAATCTTGCAACAACAGTTACACGATGTTAGTATTTTCACTCTGAGTGAAAGAAAATAGATGCTACTAACTTTTTCTAACTGTGGACTAATCAGTATTCAGCTACGGGCAACCTAATTGTTGCCTCTAGCTATGGTTGAGGCCTTTTTCTGAAAAGGTGGTGTTTGTGATCACAGTGGAAAAAAATTAAAAGTTGGAAGGCAAACATTACTGTAAATACTGTATCAGCACAAAAGCACATTCGTTTCCTTGCTGGTCCCATAGTCCTTCAGATGTCGCAAAGGAGTGACAGATCTGCAAATTTTCCGACCAACCAACCAAACAGCTGATGGACCTTCTTTACTTTGCTAAGAAACACCTAGTATGTTCTTGACTCTTGGAACCTGACTTACCATGTTATGTATAAACTTTCTAGTCTTCAAGTTTTCTGGATCTTCCAAGGAGACTCGAACTGCCTCACCTTTCAGTAGTTTTATTCTTTTTCTAATTCTTACTTCTGTCTTTTGTTTCCACTGGGATTTTTTCTTCTCTCTGTATCTTCCTTTGCCTTTGAGTAGTTCAGATATGGCTGCTCATCATGACGAACACCTAACTCCCTGGCTATACCAATATATATCTATAGTATGAGATAAACTTACTTAAATGCAGCCTTCTGAACATCAGGTTGGAAAATAACCTCATTTTCACTCCAAACTCACAAACATGTCTTGAGTGAATATCTTATTGATTGTGAAAAATAGGAGGTAACCTGACCACTCACTCTTCACAAAATTAAGGATGTCAGGTAGCTTTCTTGCCTCTAAATAACTGATAGCAAAAGATGAGATTTTAGCAAGAAGTTTTTCCTTTACTTGTCTAAACTATTAGGTAGTAGTACTGTTGAAAGACTGTATCAGGGATTTTGAATCCTCAGACTATGAGCACAGTATCCCACACCACCGAAAAGATGTGATAAAAGAATAGGAACTTAGAAATACCTCCTATATTCCCAGATTTCTCCACTTCAGAGGAAAGAAAAACTTTAAACTTTTTTTTTACTTTTATTTTCTTCATTAGGAGGGGAAGTTTCTAATCTGTGAAGTAGATGTGTTTTAGATTTCCTTCGGAGGAGTATTTTAAAATATTTTTGCCCCATCCCACATCCTGATAAAAGCCTTGCCAAAACCAGTTCTTTAGACAGTTCTTGTCACTGTGGTGTATGTATTCAGAAGAGATTAAATACTGAGAGTTGTTTGTGGTGCTTTAAAAATATTTTATGAAAGTTTAAAATTACAGCCTTCTCAATGTCATGATTCATGGTGATTGGAGGGGTTGTCTAATGTTTTCTCATACTTTTGGTTCCTATGGGTAACGTCTACGATCATGATGGTACAGATATGAGCATATCAAATGACAGAAAGCTTGGAAGTTGGAGAAACTGTGAGTATGTGCCAGAGGCATGAACTCCAGCTCCACTGTAATTGTTACTGTGATGTGCTGAAATGAATATAAATTACATTTAATGGTGTTTTTCTCAATTAGCAGTATCACTGCACAATGCTGAGAATATTTAATGACTTTGGCAGAAAAACAACAAACACAGCTTTATCAAACATAAATGGAAGAGCTATAACAGGCTTAGACACACATGTGTATAACACAGCTGGGGACTGCTCAATTTGTAACCTGCATTTCTCAATATTTCCTTAAACCACTGGAGCCAAATGAAATTTTCCTCAGGGGTAACATCTGGGCAGTACTTCTAAAAGGCATGCTGTCACATATGTCAAGCTCTCCTGTGGCTTAAATATGTTGTAGGCTCAACAGCAGTTATCACTGCTGCCATTGACATAATAACGACTTGACAAAACACTGAATTATTTCCTCACTGCAATCCTCTTTGTAGTGATTACTTTACTGAGATCTTATGAAAACTCTGTCCTTAATTATACCCAAAATGTCTGTGAAATATTTCATTTACTGATGTCTTTACTAGAAATGGCAGAATGAAAACTTTCCAGAAAAGACTTCTAATAAAAGTAGTATAATAAAATAAGTATTCTGCAGGGTCTTCTTTATTGGAACATACTGTTATCACATCAGTTTCATCATAATTTTGATCATTATTTCCCTCACCACTAAGATAAATGTTCAATGATCATGTCTCATTTTCAAAATGTTCGATATCAGTATCATCATATTTGATGCCAGAAGTTGAAATTGTCCATAGGAATTTCTTTTTACAAAATAAGTTACTGAAGTCTCATTTGTTAACTCTTTCTGGTTTGATCTTTTGTTTTCCCATCTGTATTCGAAGTCATGAAGCATATGTATTGTCTACTGGAATTTTTGTTTCAGCACTTGGACAGAGTAGGAAACCATTCTAAAATTATTATACCTAGCTTGAAGTTTAATGTGTATGTAGTATGAAAACCAAAAGAAATAAAATATCGGTATATTATACATATCATGAAAAGTAGGCAGCACTGCAAACACAAGTCATTTGCGCACAAGGATAGAAGATACTGTCTCATTTCTCATTGTTTCCTTTCAAAAGTATTCTGATTGTGAACCCTTTTCTCAGTAATTTATGATGATACTTAGTGCACAGCCTGTCTGAAATATTATCTTTCATATAGGAAGTAACTGATCAACAAAATTTCTCTGTTAAGGTGATGGACAGATACTGGCAGAAGTTCATCCTAGTTCTTTACCAATGCATTACATTTGTAGAGTTCCATGAGACATCACATCAGATGAGTGGAATGAAACAGATGACACTTTTATATATGTTGGAAAGATGAAACCAGTTTAGAATCATGCTCCTGCAGTCGTCAGCTCTGAATAGTCAAAAATGAGAAAGGAATATTTGACAGTCAGGTAAATAATTAAGTGAATCTTCTTTTTAAAAATATGCCGTAGTTGCCAAAAGATTAATAGATCTATCGCACCCAGTATGCTTATCTTTTGAGAAAGTAAAAGAGAGACAGTTTTAAATTAGCTTGACAAAATAAAATACTGGTATACTAACAGTTACAAATTTAAATAAATAAAAAACTAATGTAAAATCACATTGAAAAGATAGTTGCAACTGTCTTATGGAGAAGAAAGATGTGGTGGTAAAGATGTTATGTAGCTACAGTTTAATTATTGGGTATGGTTTATAAAGCTGAAAGATAATGACCAGCTGAATACTCGACAGCTTCAGCACACAAACAGTTTATTTTATCTAGGTCCATAGTGTCTAGAACAGATGTTTACTAGCAAAGATGCAGTGCTGAAATTTGATGGACCGCAATATATGCATAGAGAACATATCTGTGTGCATCTCTAGAGATATAAAAATGCATTCTATGTGATCTTTGAGGTGTTTTAGGGGATAAGTAGACAGCTCTGAATAACTGCAAATTTTGTTCACACAGTAAAAATTTATATGGTTTCTAAGACCTGGATTTTACTATATGCTTTCATATGAAATGAAATGTTAGTTACCTTTACTTGTAAATAAATGCTCCAAATTTAAGGTGAATAGCTCTAGCCACCTGTAATTAAATGATACCACTTTTCAAGGGTGAATTATGGAGATTTTTCCCTTCATATAATATAATCAGTCTCAACTAATAGTCTGTAGCATAGTTTTAGTGAAAAAAAATTTGTTTGTATTATTGTAAACATCTGGTATACTGAAAGAGAGAAAACTGTCATGTACTTCTATGAGGAGAGTAAGTCAGAAGGAAAATAATGCTGCATTATACTGACTTAGAAATTCTTCCAGACTGAAAAAACAGGAGGCTAGCTACCAGCCTTTACTTCTAGGAGTTTTAAGAATTTTGCATTACATTGTTATTGCTTACAAAAAGATAAAATAATTAGTAAAATCAAAATGTAGGAAGGAAAAAGCAACCAACTACTTTCAGTTAAATTACTTGGTCATAGAGAGTTGAAGCTGTGTTCTACCTTTTTTTTCTGTCTCTGTGGTCCTCAGACTTGTATTTCTGGCCTCAGTGGTTCAGCCTGTAGGGATGGCGAAGGTTTCTGTCTTAGGCTATGTAGACAAAGTAAATGTTCTCGTTATTTTAATTTGTGCTTCTGATACTGAGAAAAGTTCAGATAACTAAGTGTATTTTGCAGTTTTGTCAGTCAAACTTGTCTGAGCACTGCTTTGTGGAAAAAGAAATCAAACAAGTGGACAGACTGTTAATACAGTGTGAGGTCTCTAGCAAGTGGTGCGATTTTAAATTATCAAAGTATATAAATGTTGTATTAAAACATGAAGCCAAATTCTGACAAGTCTTGCTGTGGAGAAGATGTATGAAGGTGTAACTCCCAATTTTCCACTCTACCATTCTGTCAGAGGATACCATTCCCACATCAGAGTCAACTAGAGCGAATGGCTTTCTGTGTATGGTTATGTGGCACAAATTTAAGCATCCTTTATATGAACCTAATTCCTATGACAGTTTAAAGCAAAGATGGTAGACTTATACATAGAAATTTTAGCTGTATGTGCATGTTCTTTTCTGCAGTCTATCATGGAGATGCTAACCTACATTGGAAAGAAGAGGGGAAAGTATGGGGTTTAAACAAGTTTGCTAAATCTTTCAGTAGTGTACCCAGGAAGTGATACAAGTCACTGGCAATCCTTTGGCTATAGTTCCACTAATAAATGTTATGATTAGAATTAAATGAGAGACGATTAGTCAAATTTCAAATATTTGTTTTCTGTCTGTACCAAAAGGCGTGAAAACTTGAATGTCTGTCCCCACCCTCAAACCCCTCCTCCCCTGGAATAATAAATCAATAGTTTTGTACACCATTTATTTGGAAAGTAGTTTCATCAGGTTCAGGCTCCTAGTGTTAGAATGTAGAATTTTCTATAGACAATAGAACAGATTGAATATGAGAGATCTAAAACCAGCAGGAGATATTCGCATTGCATAACCTACACCCCTAACTTTGTACGGGATTTATTTTATTCAGTGTGGTGGGTTGACATTGGCTGGATGCCAGGTACCCACCAAGCTGCGCTATCACTCCCTTCCTCAGCAAGATGGGGAGGGGAGGAAATAAGATGGAAAAAAACCCATGGGTCAAGATAAAAGCAGTTTAATAAAGCAAAAGCAGAGGCTGCGCGTGGAAGTAAAGGAAAACAGAAGATTTATTCTCAACTTCCCATCAGCAGGTGATATCCAGCCACTTCCCAGGAAGCAGAGCTTCAGTATGCATAGCAGTTGCTCTGGAAGACAAATGTTGTAAATAACAAATGCCCGCCTTCCTGTCCTTTCTTGTAGCTCTTATTGCTAAGCAGACATCATGTGGTACAGAATATCCCTTCAGTCAGTTTGGGTCAGCTGTCCTGGCTATGTCCTTCTTAAGATCTTGCTCAGCCCTAGACTACTGGGTGAGGCGGGGGGAATGTTGGAGTGACAGCCTTGATGCCGTGCGAGCACTGCTCAGCAGCAGCTAAAACACTGGTTTGTTTTCATCACCTTTGTAGCTACTGATACAAAGCACAGCACTATGAGGGCTGCTACGGAAAAAATTAACTCCATCTCAGCCAGACCCAATACACTCAATTTGAAGGAGAAGGAAATAATTCTATTCCCATTTCAGACACTTAAGTGTTTCAACACCTCAATGACAGGTGTTGTCATGTGATTTCGGTGTCTAAGCTTCCAATACAATGAATGAACATTAATTAGTTGTATGAGCATTAATTGCTAAAAAGCAATTCTGAGGATTCTAAGGTAAATGTATAAAGTTTGATTAATTTGTCTAAAAAAGGGGTCTCACAGTGTTTGAGATATCCTAGTTACTCTTCCAAGTTTCCAGCTGCTCCAAGATGTCACAGGTATGTTGTAGGTCCTGTATCATTCAGGTGAGTATTTCTTGGATATCCTAGGTCAGCAACAATGGCTCTACTGCCGTACAGTTAGACAACAGAACTTAACCCATAGTGCTTGGTGTGATTGCTTTCTAGGCTGCACAGACTGTGAATGTGATCTGTTGCCTAAAAATTGCCTCTAGTGCTATTTGAAGTTGCTTAGATTATCTGAGAAAACAGATGGAAGATCCATGCCTCCATGAAGAAGGAGGAGAGGCTAGGAAAGGTAGTTTAGGACTCAGATGGTGCTTGCCATATCTCATTAGATAAGTGAATCAAGTCCCAGAAGTCTAGTGCCTATAACAGAAATTTGTACACACTGTTCCCGTATGGACACTACCCATGACCATTTAGGAGTATGACAATGTAACACACGTACCATGTGACTGCTGCTTAGTCAAGGTGTATCTAAATAATAGTATAATAATCAAAGTACGCATAATCAATGTGTTGTTAATCTAAATGTATTCAATGTTCATTTAACCATAACTATATGCATATTGCATTGTTTTGTCCACTGGAAATATTATGTGCACCTCTTTTGGAACTGTAATTTTATTAATGAGATCAGAATATTAGAGTTTGTTGTCCAAAACATTCTTCAGATCTAAGTCCACATTTCAGACATAATGCTATTAGTGACTGATGAATCATCTTCATTGTGAGCAAGAACTTCATGCTGGTGAACCTCACCACAGACAGCAACTCTGTGCAGCATGCTGTGATCAATGAAGATGGGCTGGTCTGGTGCTGCAACAGCTGGAGTTCCTTGCGTAAGGAGGGGCAGAAGATTGCTATCAACTATTCTATAATTTCCATCCCTTATGCAATAAATCGTATAATCAGCCTTGAATGCTGGTGCCTTTGTTACTAACATTCCAAAAGAAACAGCATTTCCTCAGTGGAAAACAGACATTCACACGTCAAAAACTAAATTAAATTGTTTTAATCCAGAATAGCATTCAATTGTAGTGGCAAGATTCTGGATGTGAGACACATCAGACACATTCTTAGTGCCATTTTATGTTTAGCAGGTTATTATTCTGCCTGGCATCTCTTTGGTGGTGTGGAAGAGAATGGATTTCCTATGTGATCTTTATTAGCTCTGCATAGATGGCCTAGAGCTCCTGAGTGGGATAGATGTCTTTATGTGTGCAGCAGAATTAAGGTCATAATAGCTTGATAACCCAAAGCTCCTTCTATAGCTTGCAAAAAGTTACTGGCATCTCAAGAGACCAACTCATCTGCTCTTTCCTATATAGTGAATTGTCCTTGGAGGTTATTACAAAGTGAGACCAGAGTGACTAATTAAGACTTGTATGTCTTTTAGACACCTAAAGTAGGGCAGAGGAATTCCAAATATGTGTAGCTAAATTAGAAGGCTAGTCTGCACTGATTCTCATAAAGGCAATGCAGAAAGATAGATTCCTCCAAAGAGCTACTCAGAGCAGGCATCTAATTTAAGTGCTCAGTATATAGAATAACTTCTCATCCTTTGCTAATTACAGAGGAAACCTCAGGACTTTTACTCTCTCTGTCCTATTTTTTTTCATTTTTGGAGCCAGAAAAAAAAATAGAAATATCAGAGGGACCTAGAATTATCAAAAAATAATTAGAAATGTTGTGACTGTGTTGCTCAAATGTGATATGGAGGACCTAAGGACATGTCCTGGTTTTGAATTATAAGAGAATTTTATTCTTTTTCTGTAGTTTTCAAGATGTGGTCCTTATGCCAATATAGTATTTGCTACAGAAGTAATTTATTTTTCTCTGATTTTGACCAGAATTTCCACCTCAAGAATTGTTAAAATCTTTGTTCAAGCTCATACACTGTTATAAAATGTTACAACTTTGAGAAATTGGCATTTTCAGTCAAACAATGCTATTGTCAGAAATTTCTTGACTGTATTATAACCAAGAGCCCAGAAATTTTACTGCATGAGACTGGAAGTCCAGTTGTGTGCTGTGCAATGAGCAAATAGAGCAAATAATTAAGAGCATGTAAAATAAGAATAGTGACAACAGAAAAAAAGGAGTTGTTGAGACAGTACCATATAGCAGCTTACAGACTCAGGAGAAAAATACTGATGCAAGAAGTATAAAACCTTAATTAAATAAGTAGAGGGTGAAAAGTCAGCAATTCAACCAATGTATCTTGAATTTATGGACAACTGCCCAGACAACGAAGACCTGTGCATTGCCTACACTGCTAGTTCTAATACTATTCAGACTTATCCTAATACAATATTAGTCCTATCTGCAATGAGTATTAGTCAGTAAGTAATTGCTGTGCATGCTGTATGCTATGTATGTATGCTGTGTATATATGCTTTGAAAAATATCTGTGCTTACTCCAAAAGGTGCCTGAAAAAAAGGCCAAATAAGAGGAGATTTTAACCTATAGTTTTGTTAACTTTTTTTGTAACTAACTTATTTTTTAAAGATTGATGCAGAATTCTGTTAGATTTTAAAATAATAAAATAAATGAGTAAAATACTTGTTATATCTCCAGTAAATTGGCCCTGGTCACTGGAATTCTTATATACCTTTTATGTTTATGGAATAAAAATGTCCTAATTCATGTAGAAGTAGTATTTTCTTAAAGAGGGAACTTCTTAGATATATAACTACGAAATGAAATCAAAGTCAGAAAAGTGGTAACTGCCTTTTTCAGATTGTACTTTTTCAAGGTTGCACTACAATCCAGTGCTTCGGGCTTGGAAAAAAAGTAGCTTAAGAAATATTTCTCTACTATCAAAAACATAAGCCTGAATGATTATTTAATTCTCTTCTTCCATCAAGATTCTAATAACATTTTACTGTTGATTAGTGTTTTACTGTTATTCCCAAATTCAAGTCTGCTTAGTTGATATTAGTAGCATTCTATGATGTTGAGCTTATTGTAATGGAATATAATGAATACAAGAGATGTTTACTATTTACTGGCATGTGACCATTTACATCATTTGAAATATGAAACAAAAACTTTGGTATCTCACTGAATTCTGTTTCTGTTTCTGTCAGAATTGCTAATATGACACTGGCTTAAAGGCAGTGAAGCTTTAGCTTCTAAACCATGAGTCTCCCAAGGCAGGATATTTCATTCATGTGCATGACACTAGAAAAGAGGAAATTAATTTGGCTCAGAGAAGGAGTCAAAACAGTGAGGATCTCATAGTAATTATTATTCCCTATATAATCAATATACCTATAATGAATAATAGTAATCAGTATAAGAGGATTTTACTATTTTTATGCCTCCAAAGCGTAATCCAGACAGCTGTAAATAAGCATAGTTCTCCTCCCCTAAGGGTTTTGAAAACAGGTAGGAAGTGTTAGGAACCTCCATATGTTTGGGGTTCAGTCTGCTTTGACTTGAGCAAATGTATGTCTGCTGCTAAATATAAGAGGACTAGGGAGAGCAATCTCTTTGTGTTCTTGATTATTTCCATCACTTAACTGCTAGTTTATTCCCTGACACTATTTTAACCAGCTTTGTCCAAAAAAATCTGCGATGCAGGGAGCTGCCACTAAGAAGTACAGACTCCAGCCTGATGTGCCATCAGACCTCTGAGCTGGGGATTTGTCCCTAACTGCTGTTAATTTATAAGTATAGACATTGTGACTTTATATATAAACTGCATTCCAAATCACTCATGCAGACCACAGCATATACATCGAAACAGTTTGTAAGACAGTAACAGCAGTTTCTGAAGATTCCCATCCGAGAGTCAGGGAGCAAGAAGTGTGGGCTACTCTGTAAAGGCAGATGAACTGAGGGTTACCCAAGGTCAAAGGATAGTGTCCTCATCAAACAGTTCAGGCCCACAGACCCTGAGCAAGAGTTGCCGAGCAAGTCTGATGACAGTACCCTTGATCAGCCAAAAAGACAGATGGCCAGTGAAGGCGACAGCAATGAGGCAGGTCTGAGGATCAGTCCAGGAAATGAGGTCAGTGAGTCAAGGAGAGGACGAGGACCAGCAGAACACATAGCCAGGCACAGGCATACCTGCTGCATAGCAGAGGTAAAGACAGTGCCTGAACTTGAATGCAGCTAAGAGGAGTAAGATCCTTACTTCCCACAACTTTCTCCCACACAGCTTTCTTCACCGCAGTCTGATTCAAGGCCACACAGCAGCAGAGGATCAGAGCTGGCTTGAGCACAAGCAGCTGAGCCCCCAGCATAGGTTCCAGAGCTCTGACATACGGTACTGAAGTCCAAGACTAGATATTCGGCTGAAACCAATGATAGCCTAGAGGTGTCAGCTTTGACTGCTCTTGCTTACTTACTTGCTCAACAGTACTTGTGGCCACGTGACCTTGTGGCAAATAGTGTAACGTGACTTTTATATGGAAGTAGAATATGAGAGTTATTCAAGAATCCATACATCATGGGGCAAAAAGGCTCCACACTTTTAACAGAAGACTCCGCAACTAAAATCATAGCTATTCATCCTCAGCTTTCTTTTACAGAAAACAAATACAAAAAGGGCACTTTTAGGAAACAATCTATCTAACCAATGATAAAATAAGTTGAAACACATCTCAGTACCTTTTAGGTGCCTCATTATCTCCTCTCAGAATGAAATGAGACTGAAATCACTTGTTTAAGTGTAGACATCTGTTCCATTGATCAGGGAGAGTTAACCCTAACTAATGGCCGGATGTCCATCCACTCGCTCTCTCACTTGTCATTAGGGCAGGGAAAGAAAGTAAAATGAAAAAGCTTTTGGGTTGAGACAAAAACAGATCACTTACCAGTTGCTGCCATGGGTAAAACAAACTTTACTGGAGGAAAATTAATTTAATTTACTGCAAATTGAAATAGATCTGGGTCGTGAAAAACAAAGACAAAAGGTTAAAATAACATCTTTGCCCCCACCTTTTCCTGGGCTCAACTTCACTCCTTCATTCCCAACTGCTTTTGGCTGCCCATGTCCCCAGCAGTGCATTCCTCACTGCCCTGCGGTGTTTGCTCTTTCTTAAATACATTTTCCTCGAGGTGCCTTCATGTTGTCTGCTGAGCTTAGCTGTGTCCTACAGTGGGTCCATTGTCTGCTCTAACCAGCTGTGCCTGGAATGGGGCAGCCCTGGCCTCTCCTCACAGAGCCACCTGCTCTGCCACCACTTGGGCGCCTGCACCCTATACACTGTGCAAAGGCTTAGCTTTTACAAGAACAGACAGGTGGAGAATGCAGTGATGCATAATAGTCGGGGAACCTCTATGCAGAAACCTCTATGCAGCAACCTTTACATAGAGTTGAACAACTTATTCAGACAAGTACTACGATTTGGTACCACTCTGACAAATGAGCTAGGGTTATCCACCAAAATCTTTAATATAATGGACTACCAAATAGAGGAAAGATATCTCATTGCCTTAGAATAAGAATTTCTAAACAAATCTGGGAAACTTTCAAACTAAACAAAGTAATCTAATTGATTTTAATGTCCTCAATGTAACACAGCTTAAGGAGGTAGACAGACACTTTCTATCATCTGGTACATAAATGGATAGATGGGTTTTAGGTAAATTTGTCTATATACACATACTATATTCACAGAAATCTCAACAGAGATCATATTAAAACTTGTAACAAAATTTAATGTTCGTGTGGTAATTAGTTTAGATAAGTAATAGTTTATTTTTTTTTGTATATAGACCTAAAATGGACTCTTACATTGTGAAAAGCAGAGACTTGCTAAACCTGATGAGGTTCAACAAAGGCAAATGCAGCGTCCTGCACCTGGGGAGGAACAACCCCATGTATCAGTACAGGCTTGGGGCGGACCTGCTGGAGAGCAGCTCTGCGGAGAGGGACCTGGGTGTCCTAGTGGACTACAGGTTAACCATGAGCCAGCAGTGTGCCCTGGCTGCCAAGAAGGCCAATGGCATTCTGGGATGCATCAAGAAGAGTGTGGCCAGCAGGTCG
>Ga0065711_1029165_pt1 | contig 37315 bp, 14 predicted proteins | sample Hoacrofraction12_FD_59098 | JGI IMG/M metagenome (GOLD analysis project Ga0065711, IMG submission 59098) | Hoatzin crop microbial communities from Cojedes, Venezuela - Epithelial fraction 12 v2 (version 2) | ecosystem: Host-associated > Birds > Digestive system > Esophagus > Crop | place...
CTGCGGGACGCCGGGCCCAGGCCGAGGGAGGCCGCCTCCCCGCCTGCCGCAGCCGTCACGCTTCCCCCTCCCCCGGCGCTCCCTCGCACCGAGCCGGGCGGAAGGAGCGGCGGCCGCAGCGGCTCCTCCTCCTCCTCCTCCTCCCGCCACCACCACCACCGAGCAGTCGGGAGGGGCGGCGGCAGCAGCGGCTCCCGAACACCAGCGGTAGGAGCGGAGCGGGACGGGACGGGACGGGACGGGACGGGGACAGAGGGACGAGTGCCGCCATGGGGCTGCGGGCCGGGCCGCGCCGGACTGGCGTCCCCGGGCTGACGGGGGACTCCCGGCCACCTGGGCGGGGTGGCAGGGGCTGAGGCACCCTCGGGGGGACAGGCGGTGGCTGGGGTGACAGGCTTCGGCCCGGGGGGGATAGGCTTTGGCCCCGGGGTGACAGACAGTAGTTGGGGTGACAGGCGGTGGCTGGGGGTGACAGGCTTCAGCCCGGTCGGGGCCCGCAACAGCTCCACGGTTCGTAGAAAGCTGCTCATGTTTCTGAAGCCAACGAGGTGCTTTCAGAGGAAAATGGATGTTTTTCGCTTCTGGTTGCAGCACGGTATGCTGCCTGTGTCCTCAGTTTATCTTTGTTTTCAGTTTTAATGTGTGTGGTTGGCAACAGATGGAAGCCGAAGGTGGTAGTCTTGTCCGAGCTGTTTCGCAATGCTTTTTTTTACCAAACGTCCCTTTCTGCAAACTGCTTGTAATGTACTTTACTTTTTCTTACACTACACATACTTAAAGTGCCTTAATACCAAAACTCTTTAAACTCTTGCTATACCTTAGCCATGTGTAAGACAGATAACAGCATAAACGTTGACAGTTGGACTTGATGGTCCTAGACATCTTTTCCAACCTTAATGATTCTGTCTCGATATGGAGAAAAGCAGAGTTCCTCCCTGTCGCCGTCCTGTTTCCGGAGAAGAGAGGCTGGGCAGCGGGGAGTGCCTTCGTGGGATATTTCTTCCTCGTTTCTTAGGTTAATGGTGGTTCCTGGAAGCCCCTTCCTGATAAAGAGGAGCAGTTGCGGGAGGAATGTTGTGAAGGGAACGGCAGCAGCGTGGGAAGCGGCTCGGCCAAAAATAGGGACAGCCCGAGTGAGGTGAAGGTGTGGAGAGAAAACAGGCTGACGAGAGGGAAAAGAGAAGTGCTGGTGCAGTGTGTGTTGATGAAGGAGCGGAGGGATAGGTTTTCATGCATCGGGAAGCCTGGCTGCTCTGGGAGGTGGGGGCTTATTCCCTGACACCCCCCAGCACACAGCGTTTTCTGCTGGAGCACGCTTGGTAACCTCGGAAATGGGGCAAAACCAGTGCTGGGGTGTGGCCGCTCTAAAGCTTGAGTGCATGAATGCTTTCCCCACGGCTTGGCTATTTCTAGAATTTCCTGGTTTTAGAGCTGCCGTAAGAGTCATGTGGACCTCTCTCCTCCCACTGTTGCAGCAGATCGCTTGTATGGGGCATTGCTTCCAGTTTTGCCTGTCGCCTGGTCCCCACCCCATTTCTGCTGATTTTTTTTTCCTCAAAGTGCCTCTTTAGCTACTTTGTGACTTCTTCCCCACCTTCCTCCAAAGCAGCATATATGCTACGGTGTATCATAGATAGTAGGGTGTACCATATATAATACAGATTCAGCAAGATTTTTGAAGGGTCTAATGATTTTATGTCTATGTCAACAGCGGTATTTATGTACCTGTCTCTTGCCTGACCTCAGTAGGAGGTCAGGAGCCAAAACAGCTCTGTGAATCTGGGCTTAAAATTTGTGGGGTGGTCATCACCTTCATTCATATGCTACATCACTTCTTTAGCTTGTTCTGCATAGTCCCTACAGGTTTTGAATCGTCAGACTGGAAATTCTGTGAAATGCCCAAAGTCACTGAAAGATATAACAAAAGCAGAGCGGGATGGAGATATTTCATGGAGGTGTTTATGTAGTCGATACAATATATTAAAGAAAATACACTGTAAAGACTGTAGCGTTAGATAATGGCTTAAAATACATAGTCTGATCTACTACAAAAAGTCAAGCCAAGAAGCGTTTCTGGTTTGAAGGCTACAGGAGATGCTGTTTCCTAGACCTCCAGCAAGTTTCAGAAGATGGAGCATCCAGGGGGTCTGTTCAATAACATTGCATTAATCAGAGCTAAGATGGAGCCTGTCTTAGTTCTGTGATAGCGATCTAGGGATAAAAAAAGGAAGCTTTAGTTAAAGCAGAAATGTGATAAAAAAGAGCAGATGGTTTAGTGGTGGCTACAGAAATAGCAGGGCTTTTGAAAAAGTGGAGTTTCATTTATTTTTAGCCGAGGCTCTGTGTAGTCATCCATAGAAACCTCTCTGTCAGCTTCAGATTGCGGTCAGAGGCTTACCTTGAATTAAGTATACAACTGAGTAGCAGCACCAATGTAACTTCTGTTGTTTGTTTTTACGTCTGATACCTTGAAACATATGTTTCTTATTGGATATATTTTGAAATTGTATTAGGTAAACTATTGGAAGTAAGAACTGAGACTTGTCAGCTGCATGTAGTCTTTTGTTTTGGGTTGCTTTTCAAGAAGGTAGCAAAAGCGTTTTTTTTGAAACAAACAAAAGGACTGCCTGTTTACACTCCTGTGAGCAACACTTTCACCTTTTTGAAACTAGAGTTGTTGCCACGCTCTGAAGCTGAGGTGATCCCTGTGCTGTTGGCAGTTTATATGAAAGCAGGTGTGTTTGATGCAAGTGCTGAATTGCCTTCAGGTGGTTCCCCAAGCTGGGAAAGAACGTAGTGCAGTACCGCCAGTGGTAGATAAGTAAGCCAAAGGGCAGCAGTAAATATTTACAGTGTACCTCTATTGTTGCTCCAGGTTGTTCCAGATTTTATCAGAGCTCAGGACAAGATCTTGATAGGAAGTTAGGTCCTGGCTGGGGCAAGCCTGCAGTCAGTTGCGGGTCTTGCTGGTGTCCTTCTGTGAGATGACTTTATTATGTCCTTGTGATGACCAGGCAGCCTATGCTTAGCAGCTGGGTTTTTGTGTGTATGTGTGAAATTCTATCCATACTACTCAGCTGTGGCAGATGCCAAGTGTAGACCAGTGCTAATCATTAAATTGTAGGAACTTAGACTGAACAGGCTTTGTGTGGTTTTCTTTTTTTCTAAAAAGCAAACACAACCCCACACAGTCCCGCTACCTGGCTGTTCCCGGTACAGTGCAGACTGTCACTGCGCTGTCCGATCGGTGGCAATATTCTTTTCTGAGATATACAGAGAAATGGAAGGAAGTTCTTCCCAGACATTGCTTCCTTTTTTGTCTCATGTGGTGTGTTTGAGAGAGAAGGTACTGTCTTACTTGGTTATAGGGAAGGTTAGCACTGGACTTCAGTTTCCTGTCTCCTTTGGAGCCATTAATTAGCATTTATTTCATCATTAGGAAAGGTGGGCCTCCAGTTCAGGCTTTTGGATCCCAGCTTCTGGCAGGCTTAAGAACTGTCAGCCAAATGAATACTATATTAAAGATCCAAGTGAGTTCTGAATCTTCTCAAGGCCTCTCTTTGTGTTAAACCTTACTGTAGCCATTTAGTCAGTATATGTGTGAAGCGATACTCACTCTGATTAATTTGTGCAGGTAATTCACATTCCCAAAGACCTCTCGCTTGGGTAAAAAAGCATGTTCAATTTCTAACTTAGGCCTAGCAAGTTGCTCTGAATTAATTGCTTAAGTTGCCCAAAGCAGACAGTGTGAATATCCCTTTTTTTGTTGCTAGAGAGAACAACTCTAAGTTTGGAAAACTGCATTCATTCTGTAAACATTGCACCTATCTATAGTCCAAGTAACAGGTTCATGACTGCACTTCACAGTGTTTTGAAAAGACTCAGTTTTCCATTAGCTAGAAGAATATATGTATCTTACAAATGTTAGGATTTAGGGGGAAAAATACTTTTTGAAAAAATAATGAGCTGCAACGTAAGCAGCTTTAAGGACTAAGGTTTGCTGATCCCCCATGCAGACTAGATTTGAAGGCCATAGTCTTGCTTTCTTTTAACTTTGCTTCTTTACTGTTGTTGTGAGGTACCTGGGTCTCTGTTTTACTACACGAAATTGGTTCTTTCTTGAGTAAGTCTGTTCCTGTGAAGAATTAATTGATCAGCTGAAAATTAGTATTTCATTACAGCCAGGAATGAACAAAGGGTGTCCATTTGCTCACTGATGAGTAATAATCTTCCTAGTGTTGCTGGACAGCCCTTCGCTGTCTAGAAAGCATGAAAGCCATCACCTTTAACAAAAAGTTGATGTATTTGCACACTTGTACTTACCTCTTTTTCAACTGGGGAGTCCCAAAGTTGTCAGCCTGGTGCAGAGCACAGAGATTTTGTGTGCAGCGCAGGGTACGTCCGTCCAGCTTTGAAGTAAGGTCCCGTAAGCGTGCCTTAGTTTGGGGAGGTCTCACTTGAACAGCTTCGTGTTGTCTGGCTGCTTCTGCAGCCCGGACAGTGTAGATGTAGGAAGCACTGGCAGAGGAGGAACGGAAAACTTTTGTCTGCCTTGTGTTCCTGCTGACTCGCAAGGCTGGGGAACGCTGGAACCCCCGCTTTGCTCATAGGGCTGCTCCTGGGCTGTGCTCTTCAGGCTCAGGCACAGAGACTAATTACAAATCGGTGGCCTGAAATGAATGATGAGCTGTTTTGCTAGTAACTATTTTAGAGTACCGGACGCTACACTGGTGCTGTAGTTGTGTAGGATTTCCCACACAGACTGTACTTTGTGAAATGGAGTAATTAGTGTTTACCTATTCCAGCTTGCACTGATGATGTAAAAATTTGTTCTTGGGTGGTAGATCTTAAAATAGATCAGTATAAATCCATGAGGCATTAGTCAGTTGAGAAGAGAATTCAGACTACTTATAGCATGACTGGTTTTTGCAACAAATTATTTTATATGACAAGTTATGAGTTTGAAATAGAATGACCTCATTCTGTTATTTCTTCAGACATCTCATAAACCTATTTTGGTATCATTTCTTGCTTGTTGTGTTGTTAGGAAAGTGTCTTTATCTGTGTTGTCATGTATGTTTTGACTGTCCGTGTTGTAAATATTCCAAAGAGAACATTGCAGGGGTGTGCTACAAAAGGAAACACTTGGATCAGGGCAGAGTAGGAAGCCAAAGTGAAGTTGGCCTCCTGGAATTAACTCATGGTTTCGCTGCACGTGGATCTTGAGTCCTTGCAGCTCTGTTAAGTTCTTCTTCCCAGAAGAGTCACAGGTGCTGAATGAAGCCATATGCTTGGGGAATAGATGTTTGGCTCTATAAGCAGGATCTTCACGACAATGAAGTGCTGCCGCTGAGTGATAATGTTGTACTAGCTCTTTCCCTCTGCCCCGCTGTCAGCTGTTTGGACCCCTAAGAAAAAGCTCCATAAAACCAAGCACAGAAGTAGGTTTCTTTCTGTTCCACCACTTGCCATCTCTGTGGTTCCGTGCTGGAGAGTGGAGTTACATTGCCATCGCCAGCAGACCCAGGTCTGCTGGCAGCTAGCGTATGAGGTTGGCCTACTTGCCCTGTCAAATTTTGACCCTCTGTGAAGGGTGTTGAGCTGTCAAGATGTACCACTGAGAGGAGAGTACGCCTAAGCTGGGACGAGCCTGTGTCATGAAGGAGACAACAGGGCTGGTTATTGGAGCTTTTGGTCCCTGTTTGCTCCTGTGGCATGGCAGATGCTGGTTATTGCTACTTGGTGTTTGAGGAACATTGCCATGAAGTGGCTGAGTTGCCTGTTCCATCAGAATTATCCTTTGCAGGCTTCTGAGGTCAAAGTTGCATGTGGTGTCATTTTTGTTTGGTTTTATTTTCTCCCTAGTCAATAAAAGCAAGCAATAGAAGGTACTAATTGTAGGGCAGAGTGAGTCATCTGGGAAATTCCTTGTGGACTAGATGATCTCAGAGGTCACTACTAGCCTAAGTTATTCTATTAAGTACAAAGTCTGTACTGGTGCATGTGCCATCGAAGTAGTTGTTTCACTATCTTGGAGAATCTTATTTTGGTCGTACATTCTCATGCATTTTTCTGTTCCATAGAGTGTTTCTAACTCTGTTCAAATTACTCTTTAAGTAGTGTTTAGCAGTATAAAATAGTTGAAGTAGGATGATCTTGTATGTAAATTATGAGCAGAGATTTAAAAACTTCTCGTTGCTAGAGGTTGGAGAATTGCAGTGCAATTATTTGCACTTCTGTCTAGAATCTGTGATGCAGTCAGCTCATGTTGACATCTGCAGTCACAAGGCTGTAACGTCACGGTTTATGCTTCTGTCACTGAAAATTATCAGTTGCTTGAACGTTCTTTAACGTTTTGATGGCTCGGTTGTGGCTTATGGGTCCATCTTCCCATTCAGCTGTTCCTTGCTGGATGTAGAACAGCTGTACCTTCTTTTGACTAAGGCTTGTCAGTGCTACTTTGCTGATGCTCCCTCCCGCGTACCCCAGCAGATCAAAAAATGCTAGATTATTTTACAGTAAATAATTTCTGTAATAATGATGATGATGATGATATTGAATTATAAGGGTTATCAGAACTGGCAGTGCCTCTGATTTGTAATACTAGCAAGCAGTTCAAATGTATAGTTTTAAAAAGCTGCCTTGTTTGAATTTGTTTCTGTTTTGCCATCTATTCAGAGCTGTGGGTTGTTTTTTTTTTTTTAAAGAAACATCTTTTTTGTAGCAAATGGATGATATGTTAGCACTCTTTAAATATACATGTTTGAGTGAAGACCAGTAAAGGTTCCTAAAGGTGAACTGTGAGTGACAAGTCCTACGTAAAAGAGATTTCCTGAGTTTTGGCTGGCATGAACTCAGCTACGTTAAGCCCTATTGGAAGGGGAACACATTCTACTGAATTAGTTTTTTCATAGTGAAAGGCACCCTAGACAGGGAGTTACATACACAGAAGACTTCATGGAAAACCAAATTGCAGGGCTTTTTATCTGTCAAGATGAAGAATATTGCACCCGGTACGGGAGAGAACAAGTTCTGTGCTGCAGTGCGTAAGTCAAAGCGACATCTTGCTCGGGCTGGTAAAATAGCAGTTAGCGAGCATGGTGCTCACTGTGGCCTGTCCTTGTCTTGCAGAAGCACGGTGGTGGGTGCCTCAGCTCACCTCTGAAAATCCACAGCATGTTGCAAGGTGGTGAATTCTGTTCTCATGGTTTCATAATCAGGGATCGGTCTCAGAGGAGGTTCTGTAATTTATAGCTTTAGGCAGCCTTTTGTACTACATCCTGCTCATTAACCTGGAGGAGGAGTAAAGGCCAAGGGTTTAACTTTATTTGGTGTTCCCTGAGAAACGGGCATAATTAGGCAAATTATTTTGAACAAATACAGGTCATGCTCTTTTCGTCCTTTTTTGCCCTCGAATTATTGGACCTTGGTGTAGCTGGAGCCTGAACAGCAGCCGTTAAATAAATTCCAGGAATGAGCGTGAATGCAGTTGCTGAGCTTATTTCTGTGGCACCTTGAAACAAAAGTTTTCTGGCAGCCTTAACATTTTATGCTTTACCTCTGCCAACATTGTGTAAATTGTATTTTTGTTACAAAGATCTCCAGTTGTAGTCCTTTTCTGCCGTGCTGTGGTTTAGAGGAGCATATTTTCAAGATTCCTATTGAAAGTATGTCACGGATTTAATCTCTTATGAACAGGTGTCTTCTCTCTTATCTTTGCCAAAGTGGCAGGAGAATGCTCGAGAGCCTGTGTGGTTCGTGGCTCACAACATGAAGCAAGATAGCGGTGTCCGCTGTGGGAGTAAAACCTCAGATCTTTATTTAGAGTTTTGAGGTGGACCTCCAGGGTGAACACTGGGGACGGGGAGAGGACCTTAACAGTGTTTGTTCTGTATTTTCTTCGAGGCACTCCCGCTTTCTGTGTGTGGTTTGGTTGTTGGGATTTTTTCCCCTGCTCTTGGGCACTGCTGCTTTTCTGGCTGAACAAACACAGAGCTTGCTGTTCCTGCGTCCTCCCACACAGTATTTGCACAGCGGGGTGGACTTCTGCATCTCCTGTTCCCCGGCCTGTGTCAGCAGGCAAGCGCTGCTCATCGCTAGCAATTCCAGTAAAATGCTGTGGATGTAGCAGAAGAAATGTGAGAAGATGGGCTTAGAAAATGGAGATGAGGTTGTGGGAATGGTGGGGAAAATTAACTCAGAGGGGTAGATATTTGCCAAGTTAGAAAAATGGAGAGCAGAGCCTCAATGAAGTAGGGAAAAGGTGGTCATCAGGGAGGTTTTTGAACGCGAGAAGTCGGTGTGTTTGTGGATCTAGCCTGGAATCAAACCGGTGTGGGAAAATTTCCCTGTGGAAAAGTCCTGGATAAATGCAGTGTTCAAAAGAAGCAGGCAGAACATTTTTATATGCATCATAACATTTTTTTCAGATTGTTAATGAAGTTAGCCATTATTCCTTGACCTCAGCTTTATTTACCAAAAGGCTGTTCTAATTGTTTTTCAATTTGAAAGGAACGTTCTACATGGGATTAAAAGCAAGCAAATAACCCTGCTAAGAAAAACAACGCCGGTCCCATTGCTCCCCACCCTCTATCACAAAAAAAACCCCAGGCCTTTTTGCCCTAAATTTGTACCTAAAAATTCATTGAAAAGGCATCATATAGTTTTTTTGGGGGGAGTGTCCTGTCACTATTGTATTTACAGGTGAAGCTAAAAATAAATAAATTCATACAGATTATGGTTGCACATGAAGGAAAAAAAATTCATGTCAATGCTGTAATAATTTGTGTATCAAAAATGTACACAATAACTAAAAAGTGTTATGCTTGGTAAGAATCTGAGTTGCAGGGTTTTTTGTTTGTTTTTTGAGTAATAATTATTCTTTATTATTTTAGTACCATGGCTACATTTTATTCTGTAAAGCAAATCACTGATGTAGTGAGGCTCTGAAGTGCCAGGCTGCCTTCTCTGGATTTTAAATTGTTTTTTTTTGTTGTTTGTTTGTTTGTTTTTTTGCTGGCCTCTCTCCTCTCCCATGCACCCATACCTGCCTGGAGGCAGCAGTGGCGCGGAGCGGGCAGCTGTGTGGCTCTCCGGCCGCTGCGTACTCCATCCCAACGTGTGGCTGGGGCCTCCCACTCATTGCAGCACCCAAGCATGCCTGTGTGCAGCCTGTTAGGAGCATGGCGAAGCACCCAGAGGGAGGAGGCCACCTGCTCTTTTTCCGGCAGAGGAGGAGAATACATGTTTTGCTTTCAGCTCTAATCAGAAATGTTGAATTTTTGCTTTTTGGCTGCATGAGCTTGGGGTCTTAACAGTGCTTGTGTGGGTAGCAGCAGGCATTGCCTCCAGTGGTTGTGATTCCCTTGGGATCTTGCAAGTGCTCTTTGAATGGGTTTTATCACCTGAATTTGCATCTACTTTTTAATAAAGTGTTTCACTTATGAAGTTCTGTAAAGTTGCAGTGAAGTGTGGGGGCATTTTGAAGATGTTCAGGCTGGAACATTGTCTCTTTAGAGCATTGAAAAAGACCCCACACAGCTGCTGCCATAACTTTTTGCTCTTTATTTAGCACCGTGAATATTCAAAAGCAAAAATCCATTATTTTGCTGAACTGCAGGGATGACCGTGAGACCTTTTCCCAAGATTTAGCTTCTAGCATTAAAAAGGGGTATAGATAGGAACCAAATCTGAATGTAGGATGAGCTTTGGGCACCCCTGGAAAAATGAAATTGATCTCCCTGATGACTGCTCTGTGTGGAGTTTGTGTTGCCTTGTCTATGTTGCACAGTAATTGTATGCCGGAGTTGGTGCTGTAGGTCTTAGGCACTGTATTTGCATATGAAATGAAAAATTACATAGAGCTTAGTCACACAGAGAATTGCTTGTATAATCAAAAGCTTGTTGTATTTTCAGTTGTAGCAGCCTTGATATTTAGGTTATTCCAAAACTCCTAGACAGTGCTGCAGTGAAAGATGACATTGGAAACCAAGGCTGAAGGGAATGCGGGAAAAACATTTACCGTGTTACGGAGAGCATCTTGTAAACGTCTGATATGATGTAAAAATTTCTGTGAGCCTTTGCCCTGCAGATGTAATCTGGTTATAAACAGTGTCACGTTAGCTAATCTATAGTCTGCTCTTACAATTGAGTATGCAGAATTGGGCCATGATGGTTGTGGGTGGCTTTGACTTCCCCAGACCTTTCTTGAGGTTTAAATCTAGCCATTTGTGACTGACAGCTTACTGATGCAAAGTCTGATCCTGTATAATGTCAGCAGGTTTCCCAGCTGTGCATGCTGCTTGGTTTTCTCGTGTGTGGAGCTGGGCAAATCATTAACTCTGTTACACCCCTCGGAAAAGGGGGTAGTGGTGTGGTAAGGGTTGTACCTCTGGCTGGCCCCACCTCGCATGTCTGTTCGTACGGGGGACGGAGAATGAAAAAATGGCACAAAGAGAAGGGCAGTACTTAAATTTGCATGCACAGATTTATTTTTTGTCCAGTTAAGGGCATCCCTTGTAGATTTACTGGTGAACAGGCTTTTTCTAATGCCAAGAAACAGCGCTTGCTTGTTTATTGAATCTGTTAGACACTTTACACACTGGAGTAGAGGTAAGGTAGGGTTACAACTTTTAGTCTGCTCTGTTCATTGTAATTTCTGCTAGTTCATTTCTCTCTACTTAAATTTAAATGAGTATGTGCACCATGAAGTCCAAACAGTTTTTAAATAAATTGAAGATTTCATAATTGTGTTTAAAAAACAAAAAGGCATTTTTCCGTTCCACTATGCAAAAGAGCCATGCAAACCAGAAAGGGAAGTTAACATGATTATGCAAAACATCAACAATTCCACAAAAACAGCACCCCCCAACCCAAACCAAAAACAGAACTCCACAGCTGAAATTCAAAACAGGGCAAAAGAAGCCAGATGAAAAAGGTGGTGCTTGAGGTGACAGAGGGGAAAGAAAGGAAAGGGATACTGTTTGCACAGCAGTTTAAAAATAGATTAGGAATTGTCACTAAAAATAACCTTGAAAAAGTTAAGACTGACTGTGGCTGTTCTATTCATCTGGAACAATGCTCCTGGAGTTACTTCTGTTGTTCTTCCTGATAGCTGTTCTGTTTAAAATAAGGCGTTCTGTGTTCTGGAAAATCATTTTTGTTTGGCCTTTCGTTTAGCTGTCCTTCCTTTTTGACTTCCACTTCTGTTTTGGACAGCTAATGACTTTGTGCGCTTCTGCGTGGACAGAGGCACTGTCAACTTTGAGAGATCCAATTTGTTCTAGCGATCTTATCCTTCCAGTAAAGCCTTCAGATTTTAATGCAACGCTATAAGCGTGAAGTGTATCCCTTCTGCTTCCTATTCTGACCTTGCGCTTTTGCAGACGTTTGCATTTAAATACCTTCTACCACTCCTCATACAATTACTCACTTGACGCAGTGGCTTCTTTGTCAGGTGATTTTCTACTCGTGATTAACAAGACTGTTCTGTATAGGTTGCAAACTTCTGGAGGCTTTAATAGCGCAATAAAGCAAGCCCTTTCAAGTAATACGTCCTTAACAACATAATAGACAAAATGAACAGTAAGTAGTATCTGCACTGAATAAGAAAAATAGTCTGAGGAGTGACTCTACAACTGCTTCAATATCTGAATGTGTTTATTGGTCGAGCAAAAAGAAATGGGAACAGGTTTCCCAGAGAAAAGCCTATGAGACTTGTGCAGTTAATGTCTATGTTTTGGTAACTGGCTACTGCAGACATGTTGCCTGTTAATTTTATGTGGTGTAATTAGTGAAGCATTACAGAAAATAACTGTCACATGTACTTTTCAGGTCTTTGCAATGAGTTACCCTGGCTATCCCCCAGCAGGTGGATATCCACCAGCAGCCCCAGGTAAATTGTTAAGATGAAGTAAACATTAAATGGCAGTGGTGGTCCTATCTGGAGTGGAAAGGTGGCATGGATGAAGAACGAGACTGCAGAGGGTTTTCTTTACTCGCTGAAGCTTTCTGTGCTCTCTTGTTAAGTCCTGTGTTATCTTGGCTGGGGATTCTGATTTATGTAATATGGGTGCTCTGCCATGTGCTCGTATAAGGTCGATTTTCATTCATTTCAAATGAAGCACACAGCACTAGGAGGTGGTCGTAATTTGACCAAAATCAATAACTGTCAAGGAAGAGTGTCCTGTCAGTACTGAGTCTTGAAGACAGCTGGTGAGAAAAACAAATACAGGGAGAAATCAGTCACATGATTTAAAACCATATCCCACAAAAAAATAGGGCTTTAATTATGACATTGTCCCCAAATGCACTATTCTTAGACAGAAGGTTGTTTATGGAAGGGAGAGGACTGTTAAAAAGGATATCAATTATAATAATACAAATTTGGTGAAATATGTAGCTACTGCTTGGTAACAGGGTGAACTTGATAGTTATGGTAGTGAAGTTTACAGTTGTTAGTACTGTTGGTGGAAAGAAAGTCACATGGGTATGGTGAAATGTGGAGTTAGGCAAGCTAGCTTGGGAAGGGGAAGCAGTGTACAGTGAGAAGCCAGACTAGCCTGGGAGGATAAATCCTATTTCTCAGCAGAGTATTCTGGCTTAGACTGCGGTGCAGGCAAGACTGTACTGCTGTGTGCAGCCAAGTGTTGTGACCTGGGTAGCTGCAAATGTACTGTGTCATGCTCTGCAGATATCTCTCAAATTAGCAGCCCCAAAGGATTTAATTATATTTTCCTACTGGAATACTCAGATAACTTTGTAGTTTAAAAGAAACTACTCTCTAGTCAAAATATGGTGTTTACAGTGTTAACTCTGAAATGTTAACCTTCAGATGTGTTTATAGTTGTTTTAAATGAGAACTTACAGATTCAACAATAACATGATTGGAAATATCCAGTGAGGCTTCTCTTTATATCATAATTGCACTGCTACCCTGCACCTCTTCAGTTGATTATCCTTCTCCCAAACTGCTTGTGTTGAACAGACATTCCATTAGAAATGTAAGTAGTAAGGAAGAAGTTCATAAAGGTGTCATTTCTTGTTTCAGCACAACTGTGTTTGATTTCAGGTAGCAGTCCTTGGGGTGGTGCTGCCTATCCACCTTCAAATCCACCTCCAATTGGGCTAGACAACGTGGCTGCCTATGCCGGTCAGTTCAACCCTGGCTACATGGCTGGAATGGTGAGTTTCTTTTCATTTAATGTGTTTTACTGTCACTTCCTTAGGTGCAAAGATGTGTTTCTGGCATTGCCACTGAGAAGTTTATCACTCGAGTTTTGTGCCTTCATATATAGTCTGTTTAGGTGTTGATATCGTCTGTTGAACAAAGCAGTTACTGCAAGCTACTCCTTACTTTAGGAAAGCGGACCACTATTTAAGTCTTGATTTAAGAGCCTATCTTCAAAAGTCATGGATGTAGAAGTAATGTAACTTGGCTTTTGCTGTGCAGAGGGGTAGAGGAACAGACTATGAATACTGAGTATCCACTGCTAATATATTCACTTTGGCAAACACAGTCCACATTGTGCCTATTACCTGTATTTTGGCCAGGCTGCATAGGAACAAGGCTGTGTAATTTGAGGTGTCAATGACTCATCCCTGAAAAGAATATGGGATAAGCTGTCTCTTATAAGCACAGATGTTTAACAGATGGCAGTAAAAACGTTTTACATTGATTGAAGAAAATGGAGACGTTTCCAATACAACTTTTTTTTGCATAGGATAGAAGTGAGTAATGCTTCTGACAACCTAGTCTTCAGAAATCTGTTATGCTGTGTAACGAATGCACAGTTTGGAGGAGGACATTTGCATTATAGATGCCTTTCTGAGGCAATGATTAAACAAAGTGAGATGGCACCCAGCAGTCAAAATGAGCAACAAACTATCTAGGGTGCACTTAGCAATATCCACAGCACTAGCTTCTGAGAACACTGCAATCATCAAATGTCAGTTCTTCTGGTTCCTCTGTAGAAGGGGGCCTGAGCGCGTCATATGGGAAGATGATATTGCATGTGAAGTGGAATATCTTTGTGGCAGTTTCTACAGACATCTTTCCAAATGTAGTCCAGGAACTCTTGCTAATTGTAAACTACTAATGCACCTAGTGCATCATAAAACAGCCAGAGGGTGCTCTGCACTCAGGTGAAGCTGTGGTCATGTAAGGCAGCCATGCACAGAGAAGGGTTAAGCATAGTTTTGTGTTGCTGGGATTAATTGGTGAAAGTTTTCAGAATAAGAGGTGTGTAGCTGTTGGTGCTTTTCTGTGACAGTGATGTGTAATGCTGGATGCAGTGGCAGGTGTGTGTCTGTTGGTTCTGCTTCTTGATGTATGGCAGCTGGTGATTACAGTAAAGCAAGAGTCAACTGAATAGAGGATTTTTCCATCTTGCTTGCTGGTAAGACATGATTACTGCAAGGTTCTTCTACGGATGCTGAACTACCTGTCCGTGTTGGTGGGGAGGGACGCTGTATTGTAGTAAGTGAATTACTGAAACTCAACCGTTTGTACACCTTCCTGTCTCTTGCTTTATTTGCTGTCATTGCAGGCATCCAACCTGGCAGAGACCTTTGGAGGGACAAACGTACCGCAAGGCATATATCCTTCAGCACCTGGGGGTTATCCTCCAGTCCCTCCAGGTGGCTTTGGGCAACCTCCATCAGGACCACAGCCCTCTTACGGAGGGTATCCTCCACCTGGAGGAAATCCACCATCAGGAATGCCAGCTTACCCGGGGTACCCAGGCGGTCCCGTGCCCGGCCAGCCCACACCACCGCCTGGTCAGCAGCCTATGACCTATCCAGGACAAGCACCAGCAACTTACCCAGGGCAGCAGCCCATGCCAAATTATCCATCAATGCCCTCTTACCCAGGAACGACAGGGCCTACGGTCTCTTCCGTAACAGTAAGAGTATTCAGTGTGTTTGTTTTGAGGTGTGACCGTGTATGTGTTTCTTTACATTTTCTTTGTGTATACAGGTGTAAACCAAGCCAAAATGGAAAGGGAAGTCATGAAAAGAAGTTTGACTAAGGAGAGATGGATTCTTTCCAAATGCAAGCACTATAGACTCATGTGACTTAAAACAAATACTGTTTTACCACATTGTGGTTTAACCTGGCAGTCGGCAACTAAGCACCAGCTTGCTTATCCCTCCCCATCCTCCCCCAGTGGGATGGGGAGGAGAAGTGGATAAAAGGAGAAACTCATGGGTTGGCATAAAAACACTTTAGTAAAACAACAAAGGACATACTAATGATAACAGTGAATATGCAAAACAAACTATATACAGTTTTCTCACCACTCAGTGACTGATTCGCGATCAGACCCTGAGCAGTGATCACTGAACCTGGGAATCACGGATTTGCGGATTTCACAAAACTCCTGAAAAAGACCAAACTCCTGGGAAAATTCAGACTCCCAGACAAGAGAGGATTCGAACTCATGGAAAAGAGAAGAGCAGAAAACCTGTTGTCCCGCAGCCAGCCCCCATTCATAGGCTGAGCCTGTGGTATGCAGAATTTCCACTGGCCAGCTTGGCTATCTGTCTGGCTGTGCTCCCTCCCAGTTCCTGCACACCTCCTCATCAGCTGAATATGAGAAACTGGAAATTTCAGGTCCTTGATTTCTTAGCAACAAGTGAAAACATCAGTGTTATCAACATTGTTCTCATACTAAATCCAAACCACAGCAGCTACTGGAAGGAAAATTAACTCTTATCCCAGCCAGAACCAGGACACCAGCTTATCCAAGAAGAAAGATTTGACGTGAATTCAAATTTAATGAAATTTGGCTTTCCTAACTTAACAAAGTATTGCCAGTTATCTATAAAGTTTAATCAAACCTTAATTAATTGGACAGCAGATTTAATATCAGTGAACCTTCTTGACCTTGCATTTTCTCGTAATTTGGGTATAGAAATGAATAAGTTGTTTAAGGTGGGGGCTTTTTGAGTTCTCTCTGTTACTTTTCTAACAAAAAGAAAAAATGGTAATAGTGGTCATCTTTCCTAAGTAGTAAAACACAGTCTTTCACTGATGAGTACTAATATGCAACTCAACTTGGTCTGATTTTAGCATGGAAACCGTGGCACCATTACCGATGCACCAGGATTTGACCCTCTGAAGGATGCAGAAGTCTTAAGGAAGGCCATGAAGGGATTCGGTGAGCAGTCTGTAGATTTACGTTTCAGTTAAAAGCAGAATTGCAGCTTTGATTCAGCAATGGCTTTCTCCATTGTTACATGTGTGCTGAGTGGCCTAGTTGACGCATGGTTGTCCGTGATTGTCAGAAGAATTATTGGAAGTGCATGTAGGCGTAAACAACGTTAAGAGTTTGGTATTTGGTTGTGCAGTGTTTTTTTTTTTGTATTCTTACTGTGTTTGTGATTGGGAGTAGAGCTTGAAGTTCTGTGGTTGTACACAAGAGGAGATACTGTAGATGGATTAAAGGGATACATGCCCTTTGATTGGGTTTACGAGAGATAGGGTCAAATTGAAACAGAAGGCTGAGTCCTCACATGATGTGCGTGCTCATTCTGTGGTGTCTGTGTACATGAACAGGAACTGATGAGCAGGCGATTATTGATTGTCTTGGAAGTCGTTCGAACAAGCAACGGCAGAAGATCATCCTGTCCTTCAAAACAGCGTATGGAAAGGTAAATACATCACATCACAAGAACAGAGGGAAGAAGAAGTAAGAGCCTGCATTCCTTCACTGAAAGTCAGAAGACTTAGTGTTTGGGAAAAAAGATTGGAAGATGCTTAAGGAGAAGATGGTTCACAAGTCATAGCCTATTTAGGGTTCTGCTTTTACCCACTCTTGACTTTTATCCATACTGTTTCAGATGAAACATTCAAAGCAGTTTCTTGGCTAAATGGTTAATTTGACTTTGGTCTGTGTAGTCTATTTAGTTGAACCTTAATTACCTAGACGTACATGTTATGTTACGCTGGTTTTAGTGTTGTTAGGTGGAACAGCTTTACTTTGAAGATATATTATTGATGCTTATGCATAAAGAATTCTGATTAGACTCCACAATTTGCGTACTTAAGTTTGTCAATTTTGATCTTTATGCTTTTTTCCCTTGGTTTTTACTTCTCATTAGGATTTGATCAAGGATCTCAAGTCTGAGCTATCAGGTAACTTTGAGAGGACAATCTTAGCAATGATGAAGACACCTGTCATGTTTGATGCTTATGAAATCAAGGAAGCTATAAAGGTTTGTGTAGGAGATACACACTTATAAGATAAGAGGAAATATTTGAGCTGATAGAATTTTTGGTAGTCATTTAAAAGCTTGAACATGCATTCCATCCTCTCCGTCCAGATATTCAAGCCACTGTTTGATCTGTACCCTGTTTCTTGGAGGTATATGATAGTAAAATTGAGAAATGTCATTCTCATAGGTTAAAGGTGAAGACTATTTAATAGCTTTGTGTTGTAACAACAATATATTAGTGAATACATACACAAAAAAAGACAGAAACTGAGTGCTAACAGGCTCTGTGCTGAATTTATTACATACTCTTGAGTAAGCTGCTGAGGCGGCTTTCTTCTAAGCCAGCTACTGCATGGGGCACCTTCATTTCTGGGTTTTTGCTTTGAACTGTAATGGAAGTGATGAAAAAATAACTCAGCCTAGAGTTTCCAGTGACTTTACACTCAGTGCTCCAGAATAGTTCAGCAAACCAGGTTCATAAAGATTTTGGGCAGGGTGTGCCGCCTTCTTATCTTTTCCTCCACCTCAAAATTGTATTTTCCTAGCCCATACTGAACCTTCTCTAGAATATTAAAGAAGTATTGTGTGCTTTCTCTTTAAAGCAATCAGACTATTTTATAAGCATTTAGGTTTTTAAAATAAAAACAGGTCAAACATTTGTATTTCAAGACAGTGTTTAAATGAAGGTGAAATAAATATTTCCATTACTGAGTCAGTACATATGTTTGTGTTCTTTGGCCACAATTTTGAAGTAGCTAGGAGGATGAAATAGTATTAGCTGTATTGTAATTGCAACTGCTATCTATTAGTTAGTGAAAGTTACCTATTAGAATTAACAAATTCATCTTCAGTGGTAGAAAAAATTGATTCTTAAATGCCTAAAATCTGTTGCAAAGGATGACAATTTAAAATAAAATTTTGTTTTCATAATTTCAATTTGTATCTTTAATACGTATCTGTGTCTTGGAAACATTAAGTAGCATTTAAACTACTTGCTTTGACTTCTCCTGTGACCAGATTATATCCTGAATTTTATTTGATTGTATAATTTTATTGCATTTCTTTTGTACTAGGTTGCAGAAGTGAGATGAGACTCTGAAGAGTGTGTTTTCTTGTTATGCTTTGTTTTAGGGCGTTGGCACAGACGAAAATTGTCTCATTGAAATCTTAGCTTCTCGCAGTAATGAGCACATTCAGGAACTCAGCAGGGTCTATAAAGCAGGTTAGATTTGTTACAGTTCCATCAAAATTTTCTTCCTTTTCTTCCTTAATCAGTGACTGACAATATGAATCTGGGAAGTGAGCAGGGGTGTATGATTATTCATGACTGTGTCTCCCTTCCAGAATTTAAGAAAACTCTGGAGGAAGCAATAAAAAGTGACACATCTGGACACTTTCAGAGGCTTTTAATTTCACTTTCTCAGGTACTTGCATGCCAGGATTTTGGAGTTTGGGGTTTGTGTGTGTGTGTTTGTAGAGTGGGGGTTTTTTGTTGTTTGGTTTTTTTTTAATAAGCCCACCAGTAAAACTTTTGTATCTTCACATTCTTTCAGGGAAACAGAGATGAAAGTACAACTGTTGACATGTCTCTTGTCCAAAAAGATGTGCAGGTCAGTAGAAATCCTTCATCGTTTTGAAGTACAGTCAGCTCAATACACTGAAATTTGACTGTGTGGTTTCTGCCTACTCTTAGTTTTGAACACCTTTTGGCTTCTCCTGATGTAGTGCTTATGTTTTGGTGGACGGAGGTGATGTGAAAAGCCCTGACAGAGCATTAGAGCTGTGTTGCTCTGTTACAGAGACAAAGCTCTTGGGAACAGAGTCCGTAGGGGTTTTTTATCTCTCATTCTGTCAGTTCTCTGGCTCTTCTAGGTGTTGGGTGACTCCATCGTGCTGCTTATTAAGGGAATGGTCCAAAGAGATTTGAAGTGATATGTGTGTGGGTTAAATTTTAATCTGTTCAACACGTGCATCAGCCTTTGCCTGTTATTTAAGGAATTCTGGATTGTTTCATCAAATAAGGCCCTCTTGCCCTGTTACGTTTTTAGTGTGTTCCATTTCACCACTCAGCACAGAGAAAACCTTGGATCATTTCAGCACACTACTGTCATATAAACAGTAGTGTAATTAGCTTTCTACATAGCGTGCCTTAGCCACAAGACAGGAATGTCCCAGAACATATCTAAAGGTGTAGAAAAAAAGCTAGATGAAAGCCCTGTTTGGAAGAACAGTTTTCAGGTACTTTTTAAACAATTTCCCTCCTTTAGTAATCTGGAGCTCTTGTGTTTGGGCGCTTACACATCAGTAAGCTAGCAAGACTGCAAGCATAGCGTATTGTAGGAGGGCTGGGACTAGTTGCTATTTATTGCTTGCTCCAGTTTTCCGGCAGTACATAGACTAAGAAATAAATGTAAAAGGAGGAGAGGCTGTAAGGAAGCAGATCTGTAACTCAGCTTTTCAGCCTTACTGCTTTTCTGAGTAATGAAGTGTGAATTCCCTTCTGTGTTTAGGAGCTATATGCAGCTGGAGAGAACCGCCTAGGAACTGATGAATCCAAATTCAATGCCATTCTGTGCGCAAGAAGCAGGGCCCACCTCAGAGCAGGTAATGGTGTCCTCTACATAAACAGTAACTTCATTCTGTCGTGTGTGATGATAGAAATGTACAACATTGCTCTGTTCCTGAATTTCCCCCATTGGTAAAATGAGCGTAATGATACCTCAGTGAAAAGCAGGGGGAATTCTGCTGAGGGAAAGGGTACACAAGAGCTGCACATTATGATCATCTTAAATATCAGAGCAGGTAGAGGTCATACTAGTCAAATGTTTCTCTGATAAAAGAATTGAAAAACTAGAGTTGTTTCAATTTTGCATGCTTGTGTGTGCAGAAAACACTTGCAGTCCTGCCCTTGCCATTTTACTGACTAGTGATTAGGTGTTACATCGGTCTATAGTGGTGGAAGTGTTCTGGTAACTACACAGAACTACCGAAGTGTGCTACATATTGAGGAATTTATATGGAGAGGAACAAGGTATGGATGTGTGTGAGAGCCTGAATGTTTTCTGCTTAATTTTATTGACACCAAAATCTTTCCAAGAATAATTTTCACTGTTTCCCTGGCAGGGATTTCTTGGTCTAGCCCTTTAAAAATAACAGCAGAACTAGGCAAGCTAGAAGGATCATGATGACATGTAAATGGAACAATATGGTTGATAACATCTCAAAGACTAACACTGTGTTAAAATTTGTGCGAGCATACCGTAGTATCAAGTTGAGACTGCAATCAAAATGAAGCCGTCCACATGCACCAGTGCCACCTTTTTTTGTGAGGCTGACTCCTGAAATTTTACTCTTCTGTTAACAGTCTTCAGCGAGTACCAGCGGATGTGTAACCGGGACATTGAAAACAGCATATGTCGTGAAATGTCTGGAGACCTGGAAAAGGGCATGCTGGCAGTAGGTATGTGTCGTCTTAGAAAGTTCATTCCTGGTATTCCACCACAGCTGCCTGGGATTGTGGCATCTGTGACGCCAGCTAAGGATGTTCTTCTTAGTAATAATTCCACTTTTCTGTTTTTTATGTTGAGCTTGCTGTGAGGTCGCTTGTGGTTAGTAAAGCAGGGCACTTCATTCATTTCAGAATGACAGATGCAGCTTTTGCTTCAGGCAGCTGCAGAAGTTAAATTTCACATGTTAAAATGGGAACAGAATTATTAACTGTTTTTGGCATTGTTTTAAGAAGTGATGAGAACTTGTACCAATCGCTGAGTCAGTGAGAATGGAATATTTGGGACAGCTTTGGAAATCAAGCAAAATATAGGCGTTAACCCTCTAATTAGTTACCTCTACCCTTTTCAGTAGAAAGAAAACTTAAATGTGATTGCAAAGGGGTTATTTTTCCCCACACTTCCTGTGGTTATAGCTTTTGTTAAATCTTACTTTTTCAGTGCCTCCAGTACTTTTGAAGAGTAAAGACTCTTTCCTCAAGTCTACTGTTACCCCTTGGGAGATAGTAATTAGTTTCCATGAGGTTGGGACATGGCCTCAAGTTGTTGTGCAGTAGTTTATTTGCAATGTTTTATTCTAGATAGCATTGTAGACCTCTTCCTTGTCTTTTGTCTCTCGTCTCTTAGACAAGACTGTTGCTTTACATCTCCATTTCTTTTTCTGTTTATTACTGTGAATTTACTGTGGTATCTAGAGCTGCTGCTTTAAAAGTGGTGTTCTGTGGTTTTGAATATAGTAGTGACTAGAAAAGTGGTGTAACAAAAAAAGCCCCCAAATTAAAAAAAACCACAAAACCTCCTCCTGAAATAAATAGGAAAAATGTACTTTGCACCACTTGGAAGCAAGCTGACAGCAAACATGTGGCTCACCTGCGACAGATTTTTTTCTTTTGTAGAAGTTTCTAACAAAATCTTGCAAAATAGGAATCAATTTTAAAAAGCCCTGTTTTTTTCACTCCTGTCCTGTGCATCTGTGAACTACGTAGCTATTGTTCTTACTCTTCTTGGCCAAGCTGTTGCTATGGTGGCTTTTAATGACCCAAACTGGGTCCAGCTCTGTTGGTGTGATACATTTGCAGACCTTTTCCAGGATTCAGAATTTCTCACCTCAAAAAGTATTGTTAGAAAACCAGACTTAGGGAAAAGAAGTATTTCCTGGTGTTGGTAGAAAAAGATTGCCCTGGTAAAGAAACTGTACTGTCAGAGTTTGGAAGTCCTTTGACTTCATGGAGCTTTGAAGTCACTTCACAGGTCTCCATGTAGATACAGATTCAGAATTTGGACTGTAGCTTGTGAACAAGTCAATAGCCTTTTGAGCAAGTATTATCATTAATATTTACTGAATAACTCCTTTATTGCACAGATTTTATTTTGGTTTTTTTGTTTATATGTGTATATGTGTATATACACACATATATATTGGAATCACTCACTGACGTTAGCATCATTTATTCTGTTAACCTTATTCTCAGAAAAAAAGGGTTTCTAATTGAAAATATTTAATTTTGCTTTCTTTAAAGCTTTCTGGATTGTACAACTGGTAACTTACTATAACATCTTCAAACATCTTAAAGTGCAAGTGTGTTGTTTTAGCTAAATACAGTGATAAACACGCATTTCATTTGTCATTCGTTTTTTAATTGTATTATACGTATCATTGACAACTGTGCGTGGTGAACTGCTATCTCTCATCTACATTTTCCTATTCAGAAAAGTACTTTTTCCTATATAGAATGTGTGTTGCTGTTACCCCTTTCATTCTGTGTTGATTTTACGTGATTGTTTTTGATACCTTTAGGAGCTATAAAATAGAAGTGAGGCGTGGTTTGTTTTCTGTGTAGTTTGCCACAGATTGCATGATTGTTTACGTAACCAACATAGGATCAATATATAGATTTTAATTCTAGTGTGCGATGGAGGATTCTTTCATTATCCTGATTAACATGACAGTAATTTGATTTAGATATTACTCTTTCAGATTTCTAGTGAACTGTGCTAATTAAATATAAAGTTCAGTCATTACTAAACAATCATGTTAAGAATTTTCCAGGAGTCCTGGTGAACTTTGTGGCTTAAAAAAAAAATGTAACTAAGTTTAAAATGAGGATAAGGTTTCTGTCATAGCTGGCTTGCCAACTTGTAATAGGGTAGGACTTGTTTGTCATTCCGTGCAGATGCATGGCCTAAAAATTCGCAAATTAGGAAAAAGGCAGGAGCACCACTAACTATGTGCTCCTTCAAGCCTTCTGCCACCTCCCCAGCCCTTCTTTTCTCTTCATATGTAAGAATCTGGTCATTAGACCTTAAAGATTCGTTATGGCTGCTTCACACAGGTTTGTAGTGATGGAAAAGTTTGCTTTGAGCCATGAAGCATAGTAGGTTCTTCAACTTTATTGTGGCTACTATTTGGATTAAAAATCATTTCAGTGACTAACTGAAGGAGTGGAAGCTGCATTGTATCCAATGTATGTTTATGTAAAATTAAAGCATGTGACTATCTAGGGTAAGCTCAAAAAATGACTCTCAGTTCTGATTGAGGAGGAATACCTGATTTTTGTAATGTTTCTTTTTGCAGTGAAGTGTCTCAAGAACACACCTGCTTTTTTTGCAGAGAGATTGCACAAAGCTATGAAGGTAGGTGCCTGTGACAAGATGCATATAATTCTAGTATGCTTTTTTTAAAAATGCTTGTACAGCTCATTGGAATGAATTGTTCAGCTGAAGGTATTACATTTCTCAGTGGGCAGATGACTAACAAGATGCAGTCATTGTTATGAAAGGCTGGAAAAATCTAGCTAATTTTATCCGCTTAACAAAGAGATGCATACAACCATACCAAAGTCTTCATTTGGTAAAACACAAATCTGCCTAAGACTCATGGCAATTGGTATCTTTAAAGTAGAGAAGTCTAGCTGAAATAAATAAATAGGCCATTAAACTCATCAAACTTTCCTAACCCCCTGTCCCTCTGACAATCTTCCCTCCTTTTTTTTCTTTTTCTAACTGTTCTTGTTCAGAGAAATGACTCTTAGTGTCCTACCAGTAAATTTAATTTATTAAAGCATGACAGGCCAAATTCTGTTCAAGCTTATTGAAGTCAATGAGGATATGCTGGTAAACAGTTGGCCATTTGTGGGGTGATGATTTATTTGATGTTTTTAGTGGTGCTGTATCATCCCGCATTTCCGCACATTACTAATATATTATATTGTTTTGTTTGTTTCAGGGAGCGGGAACAAAAGACAGAACTCTGATTCGAATCATGGTATCACGCAGTGAGGTTGACCTGCTGGACATACGTGCAGAATACAAGCGGATGTATGGTAGATCTCTCTACACAGATATCACTGTAAGCCATGGAAATTTTATCTTAGAATCACAGAATGCTTTGAGTTGGAAGGGACCTTTAAAGGCCATCTAGTCCAACCCCCCTGCAATGAGCAGGGACATCTTCAACTAGATCAGGTTTCTCAGAGCCCCCTCCAACCTGGCCTTGAATGTTTCCTGGAAGGGGGCATCTACCACCTGGCAACCTGTGCCAGTGTTTCACCACCCTGATTGTACAAAATTTCTTCATTATATCCAGTCTAGATCTACACTCTTGTAGTTTAAAACCACTACTCCTTGTCCTATTGCAACAGGCCCTGCTAAGAAGTTTGTCCCCATCTTTCTCATAAGCCCTTTAAGTACTGAAAGGCCACAATAGGTTCTCCCTGGAGCCTTCTCTTCTCCAGGCTGAACAGCCCCAGCTCTCCCAGCCTTTCCTCCCAGCAGAGGGGTTCCAGCCCTCTTATCATTTTTGTGGCCTCCTCTGGACCTGCTCCAACAGGTCCATGTCTTTCCAGTGCTGAGGGCTTCAGAGCTGGATGCAGGACTCCCGGGAGGGTCTCACCTGAGCGGAGCAGAGGGGCAGAATCCTCTCCCTCACCCTGCTGCCCACACTGCTGGGCATGCAGCCCAGGGGAAGGTTGGCCTTCTGGGCTGTGAGCACACATTGTCGGCTCATGTCCTACTTTTCATCCACCAGTACCCCCCAAGTCCTTCTTGGCAGGGCTGCTCTCCATCCCTTCATCCCTCAGTCTGTATTGATACTGGGGGTTGGAGATACTAAACAGCATCGGTCCCAGTATGGACCCCTGAGGGACACCACTTGTCACCATTCTCAATCTGGACATTGAGCCATTGACCACTCCCCTGTGGATGCAACCATCCAGCCAATTCCTTATCCACTGAATGGTCCATCCGTCAGATCAGTGTCTGTCTGATTTAGAGAGAAGGATGTTGTGGGGGACCATGTCAAAGGCCTTACGGAAGTCCAGCTAGACAACATCCCTTTTGATAGATTGTTTTTCCCTTGTACACTGGTGTAGTCACTCTATAATAGAAGGCCACTAAGTTGGGCAGGCAGGACTTACCCTTGGTGGCTGTCTCGAATCACCTCCCTGTCCTTCATGTGCATTATCATAGCTTCTAGGAGGATCTGTTCCATGATCTTCCCAGGCACAGAGGTGAGGCTGGCAGGTTTGTAGTTCCCAGGGTCCTCCTTTCTACTCTTTTTAAAAATGGATGCAATGCTTCCCTATTTTCAGTCACCACAGACTTCGCCTGACTGCCGTGACTTTTCAAATATCATGGAGAGTGGCTTGGCAACTCCATCAGCCAATTCCTTTAGGACGTATCTTTTAATATCAGGGCATTGTTTTTAATGTTTTAACATAATAAAGAGTAAACTTTCACTCTCCATCCCTGGAAAAATATCCACATTGACTGCAAGGAAAAGGAATTCTGTGTTAATTTTTTCATTATTTCATAGCTTTTGCTGGAAGGCAGTTTTTCAGTGAGATTTTTTTGTTGAACCACTCCCAGGTAAGTAATTGAGCCTGTATACCAAATTCATTTTGCTAAAGAAGCATATTCACTGTGGACACTTTGAGTTTCAGTTATGGAAGAGATAGATTTGACTGTGTACTTGTATTAGAGTGGTTTCTAATTAGCAGGCTTTTTAATTTTTTCTCCCCTTCCCCCTTCTGTGAAGAGGTTAGCACCTGCTTTCTTTCAGCCCTGGCTTCGTCTCTTTTGGTCATTAGTGTCATTTTCAGGATGCTTACAGTTCTTTTTCCTCTATTTCAATGCACAAGTCTTCAACTTTTCTTTTTCTGGGCTTCTTTCCAGGGTGATACTTCAGGAGACTACAGGAAAATCCTACTCAAGTTGTGTGGTGGAAATGACTAAGTGGAGCATTGAGCTTTTCTTTAAAAACCTGCTATTTTTGCTTTTAAAGCATCTTTTTTTTCCTCCAGAATTAAATATGTAATGACCTGTTTCTTCTAAAGCAATTACATTTTAAAAGGTGATTGCATATATTTTCTCTTCAGTTTGAAAATAATAGGTAATAAATGCCAAAAAAATATAAATATCAAGCTTATGTGCCATCTGCTCAGGATTCTGTGTAGTACACTCAGCCATCCATGAATGACAGGTCATTATTTCTTTTCTGCTTATATTATGCTGAAATAATATGTTTGTTTTATGGAACAAAAATCACAGTTGCATGATTTAAGGTTTTAATTTGTATAAACATTACATGCTATTTTAATGGAAGTTTTATGTATATTGTATGCAGAGTTGGTTTCATGCTGGCCTACTCCCTGATGTGTGGAGAGAACAGCCGTGAGTTTTTGTGTCTAGTTAAGATTGTTTTAAAGAAGTTTTGTCAAGTTGCGTTTACTTTCCGTGATTGTTTTGAAGGAAGAGGTGTTCCACATTTCATTCTCGCTAGGGCAGCTGTCACAAGGCAGTAGTAACGATTCTATGGTTAATGTTTTAAGGTTTTGGATTGTGCCTTAATATATGTATGTAAGAAGAGATTACGAAATTAAAGCTGTCTATCTTCTAACTCTTTGCAGACTGTGCTTTTTGGTGTTCATGTTGATTTACATGTGAGTGATGATTCAGTTTATTTAACTTAGTTTTTCCATAGATGTTCTCTGCTGGAGTCCGCAGAATTACTCAGAAATTGTTGTGTTGACAAGAGTTTGGGACTTGTGTGCTGTTGAGCAATTGTCTGTATGTGATACGTGTAATCTGTAGCTATTGCTGAGGATTTTCATTGTGCATGTTGTAATTTCTCTAACTCTTGGAACTCTGAATTTTTATTCTCTGCTAGCATGGATGACATCTCTTCAGCTTTTCACTCTCAAAGTAGAAACATGTAGATTAGAAAAAAGGTACAAGAGGAGGAAGAGGTTTGGAGCTAGGTCAGTGAAAAGAGAGTGCTTGTTAATCAAGAATGTGCAAATTCCTCCTCTTATTTCACATACATACGCGCGCTCTCTCTCCATTCGGTGAAAGTCGGGCAGGTCTTTTTTCCTGGAAGAAGTTGTGTTGCTGTTTCTTGTGGAAGGAAATGGGGGTGTCATGGGGGTGAATGTTGGAATTAATTCTGGTTTGCATTGTCGCTACAGCAAGGGAGAAGAGTGTGAAGATTACAGAATAAGGTGGCTGTGCGTCCCAGTGACAAATACTGACTAGTCCCAGTTCTGACTAGGACGAGCTGGTAAGACTCCTGTGTCAGTCAGTGGCAGCAATGGGACTATGTCCAACGCCAGACCACTCTATACACTCATTTTTGTCAGACAATCTAAGCGTATCTTGGGAGGAAATTGCAGCTGAAAGTGTATCTTCGTTGATCTACACTGAGAGCAAGGGTCCAGTTCTTTGACCGGGAAGGAGTAAGCTTTTGAATTAAGGGAAGTTTCTTAGCTGTGCTTTAGTCCCAGATGCCACCTGATCTTGTTTTCTCACTGACAATGCTGTATTTGAAATGCAGCTTTGATAAAGTAGGGGTGCTGAAAGATTTAGAATATAAAACTTTGAAATAATGTGTAGAAGCAAATACCTGTTTATTATAAAGCACAGGAACACAGGTGGCGAACTAAAGCTGAGGATTGTTCATCCCTGCTCAAATTCTGGAAACGCAAGCTTATTAGATGAACAAAAGTGCAACTGTTTATGACAATGGTACTGTTACGTTCAGCTGTCTTCTGTCTTCACAGTGCTCAGCTGGTATCTGCATAGAGAAGAGCTGATGTAATTATTTTTTGTTATAACATCAGGATCAATCTTTGTGGATAAACATCATTTAAAACATGAATCCTGCTACTTTAAAGTGGGGAATTGTCGCTCTGATTCACCAGATCACAGAAGGAAGGTCCTATCTGCAATTCTTGAGCCATTTGGCAGTTGTTGCAAGCTCCATCTGAGCAGTAATTACTATAGATGTGCTGCAAATATACCGAGGTTGATGTAGGATTTCCATTTGAAGTTCATTGTAACGCTTTGCTGGAATACTTTTCTTATTGTTGCAAGGGAAGAGCTTAATTGTTAGCTGTTAACTGCCCCTCAGAGAAAACTGGAAATTTTAGTGAATAACAAAGTTGGTGAGGACATGTCAGTCATGGTAACCGGATCCATACAGCCAACTGCAGGAACTAAAACCCAACATAAACTCTACTGCGGTCTACTTGGAGCCCGTCCTCTATCACTGAAGTGCGCTATAGTATGCATGTGTGTATGTACCCACATATAGCTATCTTAAATGAACAAATGCAAAAACCAACACTGTCAAAACTGACTTCATAAACATGTGGATGCTCATACCATTCCATAGGAAGTTTGGTTTCCACCAGGAGTGTCTCTTACCTTGTCAAATGCACTATTGATATTAGGACAGAGCATTATAAGAAGCTGTGTAGGATAGGTGGTCTCATCCAAATAATTCCTGTTGTGGTTTAATTTATTCCAAAATCGTTTAACCCGGAGCTTGTTTTATGTGAGTGGCTTGCATGTCAAAATTGGATTTAAGATACCAAAATGGTGATGCTTCCAATAACTTTTTTTGTAATTTGTTGCCTTGCTTTGTCACACATGAAACTAAAGAATCACAGTATCTTAAAACTGAAAGAGACCTGGAGATTGCTTAGTCCATCCTGCTGTTCTAAGGTGTGATGCTTGTGTAACATTTCCAGTGCGGGGGAAACTACAGCCGTATCATTTCAGTGGGTCACTGTCCTTGCAAGAAAGCTTTGCATTGTGTTTTGCTGGAGTCTTTCTTGCTGCATTATTTCGTGTTTTACTCACTTTTGTGATGGGAAAGAAAACGCAGCTTTCATCTTTGTGGCAGCCTTATTCATTCTGGTGGGCAACTTCGATATTATGTAGACTAAACACCCCAAATTTAACAACCTTTCTGTGTAGCTCACGTATCTACCTCCTTGGCTGGGTTTTTGTTTGTGGGATTTTCTTCCTTTTTCACTCCCTCCCCCCCTTTAGTGGTTGTTGAAACCTAGTGTTCAAAACTGGAGCCAGTATTTCAACTGAGGCCTTAGCTGCACTGAATTGAGTGAAGGAATTCCTTCACATCTTGCGGGGGAAAATGATGACATATTTGATAATAACATATACAACAGTACTTTCAACTTGGGTTGCATGCCACTAGGTACTTACCATCAAAAATGTCTATAAGTGGGGTTCCTGGAGTGATGGGGCTATTTGATGTTGTCTCACTGATGATGTTGAGAAGTGATTTGACTTCTGATTCTAGATGCTCCACTGTTTTTATTACCTTCTAATGAAAACAAGGGAGACAAATGGAGAAAAGGGGTAGTCAAAGGATCAAGTTGAGGCAATTGCACCAGATGTGTCAGCAGAAGTGCAAATCTAATGTGCCATGATGTTAACAGCTAATTAAATTTATGTTGCGCAGTGCAGATTCAAATATTTCTTGGGTCATGCTGACCTCTAGTGGCACGAAGTATTAAATGAGAGTTAAATTATCACACCTCTGTATAAAGAATCATCTGTAATTTGATTTCTTGGAGGGAGCTTTGCATTAATTTGCTTTTAATTCTCTCTTTTATGAGCCACCATCATATCCAAGAAAAGAATCTGCACAGAAGGCAAGAGGAGCTGATGGGGTGGAAGGAAGAGGGCTGGAACTAGAGTGGGAGAGAGGTATTGATGCCATTTGAGAACCACCAGGATCCAGTTTGGCAGCTACCCAGCTGGGAACAGTTGACACTAGACATGTATCTTGTGAGTACTTAAGACACCACAGAAAAAAATGAAAACTTTGGAGCTTTCCTAGAATCCCAGTCACAGAGTTCATTTGGCTCTTGAGCGTCTGCAGGAGCAAGCAGGAACTCCTCCGTCGGTCTCAGAGTCACCTGCAGAATTCACATCTAGCCATGAGCAGATGTGAAACTTGACAAGCATGGGTTCTGAGATTGTTACATTAAAGGCACAGTTATAAACAGTTTAGAAAAGGCTGATATGTAGTAGTCAGTGATTGGTTAATCAGTTGTTTGGAATTCATCAAGATTATTTGTTTCTCATAATAGTGGCTTTATGGATAGTTACGACCGTGACTTCTGAAAAAAATAGTCACACCTCGAATAGAATAAAATCAAGAAGGGGCAGTGTCTAGAAACATCATTCTTCTTTTCTTTGGTCAGAAGGATGGAGCAGAGGTTCGGTGAGGTCCAGGAGCCAGCGCAATAGCTCTTACCTCTTCAATAATATCTAAGCGTTCGTGGATCTTGTCATGTTCGTCACACCAGCTTGCTCTTCCCAGACTTCCAGGTAACACGCTGGCAGAGTCTGCAGCAGCTGGAAAAACAGCCACAGTTAATTAGCAGGAGCTTTTTAATAGCAGTCATTACCTTTCTGACTTCTGAGGTGGTATTTTGCATGCTAAACAGCATTGTTTACGAAACCAAATGTTGGGAGTCTGGGGTAGAAATTGCACCTTTCTCCTAATAACTACAGCTATACCCCAGTGCTGTGGGTGTCTCCTTGCATGTACACATTCACGGTTGGTTGGAACAAGGTGGTTTTTTCTTGCCAGCGGTATTTTTCTGTTTTGTTGGGGGGTGTGTGTGCTTGTTTTACACAGTCTGTTCTTTCCTGCCTGTGTAGGGTGACTTTCTTCAGAAGCAGCTGGTACGGTAAAGCTTTGAGGAGTACCAAACTTTGTCCACTTATGCTCTGAATGGATACAAGCTGGTGATTCCAGTGTGCCAGAAACTTGTCCATAACAGTCTGATTTTGCAATGGGAAGGGAAACAATAAAAGTGTGCACAGCTGATGTCATTTGCTGACCGAGTCACCGTATATGGTGCTATATACAGTCACTTATCTCTGTCAGTTATCTGTATTTACCCCTCAGTACTCATGAGCTTTTGCTCTTTGAACCTTCCATTCTGCTGGCTCTAGTCCATGAAAGGTCGGTACCTGCTGGTGCCCATGCTTTAATGGAGCCAATCTCCTTCTCATAACTTTTGTGCAACATTTAAAATTTAATATGTGTGCACAGAACTGTAGCAGAGTATTTTAAACCCCACTAAAGTGACAACATATCTTGCTCCGGGTAAAGCTGGGTCTTGCTCTGGTGTGAGGCCTGAAGAGGCTCTGATAATGAGAAAGCAGCAGTTGTCATTTGATTGTAACAGAGACAAGGACGAAACTGTGAGCTTGCGTTCTAATGAGCAGTAAGAAATGTAAGAATTAGTTCTGTCTTCAGTATTGTTGTGCGAGAGCAGTGATTTGGAGCTGCTGCAGTGCTTCGCTGTGATGAGTCTGTGCCAAGGCTTCTGGATAGCGAAGACATGTCTGTGAGGGCTGTAGCCATCGCAGTTTGATGGGATGAGAGATATACTCTGAGCTGGAATGGTATGATTGAAACGGGACGGCAGAGGGCAGGGAGGAGAGGGTTAAAATGTGATCTGACGTACTAGGTGTTATTCAGAAATTGGTTTGGCAGAGCTGAAGAGAGAGTTTTTGGTTGTTTAGTTGCAAGATTTGACTTGGGTTTTTTTGGTGTCTTCACCAGGAGGTGGTGCTGTTAGGACAGAATCCCAAAGAATTAATCTACCTGTTTGCATGAGACTGCTGAAATGTGGCAGGTATTTAAACACTAATTAGCTGCTTTGCAGTTGCCCTTTTTTTTTCCTCTTTGCTACTGCTGGTGGTGTTTTGGGAGTTTTGTTACCTCGTAACTAAGTGGTCAAGCGAACCATGCTACTTCTCAAAATTTTTGCTTGTTTACATGTTTTTTTCTGCCATGGTTGGAACAATATGGAAATACTGAAATTCTGTGTCAGAAATGGAGGTTACAAAGCAGTGGGCAGTCTACAAACCTTGCCTTTCCTAATAATAGGATAATAACAAGGTAAGCGCCATTTCACTGTCAGAGATTAATAACATTTCCACCTTTCCAATATTCCCAGCTCTAGCTTTCAGCATCAAGCCTGATGGCCCGATTCAGCTGTATGCTGAACTGCCACCCATCACGTTGGAGAGAGGACTAAGAGCGAGCACGAGGCATTGGTGGTGAGGTAACTGCGGATCAGTTGTGGACTGCTGGGAACATTCCCAGATCTAACTACAAATGAGCTGTGAAAAGAGGCAGCAGAACTCATTAGGAGGGCTAAGAGCAAATGGAAGAATTTAAGAGTCCCCCAGGAGGTTATTTTTCACTGGATTAACCTAGCTGTAGATGGCTGGATCACAAGGTTGGATGGAAGGTTTGGGTGAAGGCCAGATTTCACCTGTTGTATGTGGCTGTTAAAAGAGCTTTTGGCCAGTCCTAAGTTACATGCCAGGCTTGTCTAGTTTTGTCCATTCCCTAGGAATGGAAATGCAAGAGGGTTAATGTTGGCTAGCTCAAGTTAGCGTTGGCCACTTCTCTTTCTCTGATCATACATCTTATGTCATGCTGGTCCATGAAAGAAAGCCCAGAGCTCTGCTGTAGGAGAAGCAGAAGTAGCTGTCTGTCCTGATTGAATAGGACTCTGACCCAGAGACTCTCTGGCCTTTCCAAACTGCATAACAGCACGGTGGGCATGCCTGTTGGTGCTGTGCAAGGGCTCCTTTTTCCTAATACAGGACCTCAAATCTGCAAAGTGACTTTTTGAAGCAGAAATTGTATAAGGTCTTGCCCAAAATGCCACTTTACTCATCCCTTTAGCTTAGCCCTACTGTATGAAAGAGTGTTCTGTTTAGCACAAACCTCAGCGTTGTGCTGACTGCTACTCTAGGCAGGTGCACGTAGATGGGGAGGTTAGATGTGATGGATGAGCCTGTCATTTGTGCTACACAGGTGCGCCGTGGTAGGTATGTATAGCCAGCGTAGGGTTGTTGCATCTCACTGTGAGGTTAGCAAAGCGCTGCACAGCTTTGTGTGTGCGTGCAAGTCTAGAGAAGCAGGAAAAGGGGTTGCTGTGAAATGCAGGACTCGGTAGTGCTTGGTGCTGTGGGGCGGCTGGTTCATCTCTGCTGGCACAAAGAGCTTTGCGACACTTGGAGCACTTTGCTGCATTATAACTCTAATGGGCTTACTGAAGGAGGAGGAAATGTCCTAGTTTGACTGGGCTGTAAGATGTTACCCAGAACCACAGGACTAGTGCAGTGCCTAAAAAGTTTGAGAAGTAGTCCAAGCCTAAGTGTCTCGGGAAGCACCTGATAGCAGTTGTTATCAAGCGATGAGAGCTAGCAGAAACCAAAGCACGCCTAGTTCCCAGACCTCACGGTACGTAGCCAGCTGAGGGCTGACAGAGCAGCAGCCCTCTCGGCTGGGCCCTGCGTACCCGTGTCTGGTTAGTGCCTTTCACGCCAGAGCAGAGGGGCTCTTGCCGTTAGCCCTTCACCACCGTGCCACAGCAGGGTAGTGCACCTGGGCGGTCACTGCTGCGGGCTGGGCAGCCAGCACTTTGGTCAGTGTAGTCTTCTTCTGTTTCCTGAGCCTTGGCTTGAGGCTGTGGCTGCTAAAAAACCCCTGACTGTTATTTTGTTGTCTGGCTTTAGGTCTTAACATGCAGCCTTTGTCTCCAGGATGGGCTGTTCACAGGACACATCCGGTGCCTTGTAAATACGGCATGTATCCGCGTCACTATGGTCGGGCAGTTCAGCTGAAGCAATAATTTCAATGTGCTCAAATAGAATCACATGCCGCTTTTCAGCACTGCCTTCCTCTGTATGGCAGCTGGTGGAAGAAAATGACACAGCCTGCCTTTGGCACTGACCTTCTCCAGCAGCATCTCTACCTCACGTAATAATAGCAGCCGCCTCGCAAAGAGGGTGAAGCATGGAAGGCTGCGAGCCACACAAGCAAATTCTTTTAGGATGCTTCCATGTACTTGCTCTCTTGTTGCTGAAGAAACACTTTTACAATGTAAATTAGAATTTTTATTTGCCTATGTGTCCAAGCACATGCATAAATGCAGAAAACTTTGATAGTAAATTTTGAAACTAACAGCTTTTAAAAGTAAACTCTTCTTTGTATGCTGTATAAATTAGGTATTTAAAATATGTGGGTATTTGCAACTTCTGACAGCGTAAGCAAGCGTGTAGGAGGTGTATCTCGATGTCTTAAATATCTCATTTGAAACTTAGTGGATTACATCAGGCAGATATTTGTTGTAATGTTTAATACGGCACAGAGAAAGTTACCTTTCAGTTAATTTCCCATTTACAAATTCCCACTTGATTCTCCCTGCAAGTGAGATGCTTAGTTCAATTCTTGAAGTCCCTTCTATTTGATACATAGGTGATTATTTTCCATCAAGAATCAGAACTCCCTTGTTCAAGGTAAGACAATGACCTGTGCCTGTTTCCCCCGCTTCAGTCCCCTCTGCCACGTTGATGGTGCCCGTAACGCTGGGTGGTTCTCAGTGCCCCGTGCTGTGCTGCAATCAGATGGGGCAGGGAAATGGAGAATCTCCCAGCTGGTTGCTAGTAAGAATATGTTTAATAGAAGAATACGCTTAATGTTTGAAAGAAGAAACATGATGAAGAGTGAAGATCTGTGTGTCATGGTCAGCCTGACTCTACAAAACTTGATCTTATAGCAGGGGATAGAAAGAGCAATGAGCTAAGAATTAAAACAACCTTAGCAAACAGGTTAAGAGCAAAGGCCTTAGTTTTAGAAAGCCTCTCAGTTGAGCTCCTCTGCCTCCCGTACATATGAAATATTCCCCCAGCCCCTCAATGTGTTGCTGCTACACAGTCTCTGAAGAAGTCCCCTTCTAGGAGCATCTGGATTCTTTCTATCCAGATGGTTCATGTTGATTCTCCAAGTAGTTCAGCATCAAGCACCTGCCTCTTCACTGTCATTTGCTGCTGTCAGTAGGACTGAGAGAACTGAAGTACGCAGTCGCACAGATCTGGCAGGTCTTTAAAAGTGTCCCTCCTAAAGACACATTGCTATTCAAACTGAAGTAAAAGGCTTGATATAGAAATTACTGGGTTGGGTCCTTTGCTCTGTGTCATGGAGAAGGTCAAGCTGAGTGACCATAAAGTTGCCTGTTGGTCGTGAAATTCCTGTTGCATCATTCTATGATCAGTGTGATTTTGCAGGTTAACTGAGAGCTCGTGTTGTGCACAGTAGGGAGGGAGGGGTAAAGCAAAGCAGGCCACTAGCCAAAAGAGAGCCAAGTGAGATTGAAACAGGAACCAGATGGCAGATAAGGAAGCCTGAAACCATGTGATAGACCGAGGGGAATAAAGGAGAACATGTGTAACTAGTCAAGAAAACACTATGCTCTGTGTTCTTGTTTGTGCTGCCTTAGGTTTAGCAGTATCTTTTTGTTCCTGGAGCGTATAGCATAAGGTGGCCAGAGGACTGTTAATGGTAACATGATGGAGGTAGTAATGGATTTATGTTCCAACAGCTAAAAGGTCATGAACTAGAATATCAGGTTCAAATGGTGAACCCCCTAACCAGTGTGGGAAGGACGCAACAGACATCTGAAGGGATTTGCTGATCCTTGCTTAAATTATTCCTTGTCTAGATGTAAAATGTTGGGCTCCACTTTAACATGTGTATGTAACTTTGAAGTGTGAGTTCAAGAAATTACACGGTTTACAAAAGCAGTTGGTGAAGTTACCTTGCAGCTGAATACAGGAAAGGTTCAATTGCTTTGAAACTGAACTAGTACTAAGACTACCAGTATTAGTGCTTTCAGACTTAAAACCATGTTAAGCCAAGATTGTTAGTCGTATTTAATTTTGGGGGCTGTTCTTAAAGGCATCAAACTTAGTTTCTAGTTATATCAACCCTTAATTACATTGGCATCCTTAGATGTGGAAGTACTGGATTAACTTTCTGCACCACTACTGGTTTCGTTATCACCAGTGTGCCTAAATTCATTTTAAGCTGAATTATATATAACTTAATCCGTATCAGATTTTATCTTTAGGACACCAAAGATAATTGATTTGGATAGAATGTGTTGTGTTGGAAAAGGTGTTTAAAGCGCAGGCTGGCTTCAAATTCTTCCATTCTCAGGAACGTTTCTTTAACTGGGCATAAAGCATCTTCCCAGGCTGTAATCCGTAAAACGCTGCCTAATGCTTAGCTGTGATTTAGGCACCTCTGAACCTCTTCCTAGATTTCAGAGCTGCTAGTTGCTTAAACATAAGGGAATTCTTGCTTTTAGTGATTGCAATAAAGTCTGCAGGAATTGTAATAAATATGTAAAATTTCTCAGCTGCTTACGTACTGTCATAGGTTACTGTGCTTTACACTGGAGGCAACTGCAGGGCTTTGCTTATGTATACACAGGCAAATATATGTATGTATATACACACACACACGTAAATATATATATGTACACACACTTTTATTAGGATCTAGCTTTTATGGCAGAATGATACTGCAAATTCCGTAGAAGGCAAATGCGGAATATCCGAAGTGGGGGGTGAAAGGTAGGCATTGGGTATTAGACAGAGAATTGGCAGTAGAAAGCTCTTGTGGAATTTGCAGGGTGGGGGACAATTGGTTTGGGTTTTTTAAAAAAATATTTCAAGAAGGTACATTGAAAGTTTTTAATGCCTGTTTAGGGTTTAATCTATACATTCACTGTATACTTCAACTGCTACCTGAATGTGAAGTATTGGAAGGATTTCAAACATGAAACAAAATCCAAGGGATTCCTCTGGTATCCAGGATTCGTGAGCTTCTGATAATGATGGAAACATCCTGAAATAAGTTTCTTCCATGAAATTAATTGTTATTAATTTTAGAAGCTAAATAACCATATCAGAAAGTCAAGTTCCAGACTTTCAGATCTGGTTCATACTCTGTTTATCAAGATCTAGAATATGCTGCTATGAATATCATTTCAGATCCTGGATCAATTAAGGTTGAACTTATTTTAATTCTTTTTTTTCCTGAAAGAGAAGGACCAAAGAGGAAATCTCCTGCATTGTGGGATGTATTGCGTTACTGAAGTCGGGTCAGGGTATCAGCCTACCAGTTCTCACTCCTCTAACTTGTCTGTCCCATCAGCCTACAAGTGAGATGCCACGTGTTCTGGTCCTACTGTGCCTCACTCGTGCTTGTGAAATATGCAGAAATCAGAAATGGGACTTGATAGAAATTGTTCCTGGCCAGGAGATGGCTGCCATGTATTTCTGTGTAAAACTATTTCATTTGGAGGCAGTTTTTGCTATCGTGATCCATGTCATTCTCATGGGAGAATGCTCATGGAGCTTCAGCACTCACTCACCCAGCAGTGGAGGCTGGGGGGGGGGTG
>Ga0065711_1004074_pt1 | contig 37314 bp, 17 predicted proteins | sample Hoacrofraction12_FD_59098 | JGI IMG/M metagenome (GOLD analysis project Ga0065711, IMG submission 59098) | Hoatzin crop microbial communities from Cojedes, Venezuela - Epithelial fraction 12 v2 (version 2) | ecosystem: Host-associated > Birds > Digestive system > Esophagus > Crop | place...
AGGAAAAGAAGTGCGGGGGGGAGAGGATCAGTTACCACCACCACGGATTCGACGATGTCCAGCGATGTCCAGTCGGCTCAGTCTCTGTGCATGCGTGGAGCCCCGGCGAGAGTAGGGCCCAGCAGCCAGGCGGTGAGGAAGAGAGCAAGAGGGCAGCAAGGAGAACAAGAGCGCAAAAGGAGCATGTGCTGTCCTTTTATAGGGGCATTTGCGCATGCGCAGAGCATGTCTGCATAGATGCAGTTCCTGCCATGCGTGCTGCCTGCTTAGACAAGTCCGTTTTTGCCCATCCACGGGCTACTCTGTGTGCAAGTGCTTTCCTGCAGGTCGTTGTGGCTGCCTCCTTCCAGAGGCCAGCAAGAGATGGCAATAGAGATGTTGAGACAAAACCAGTTTGTAGCGGTCTTCTACAGTCTGTCCCTCTCTAAATGACAAAAATAATTTTATGCATGCTGTAGAACAGAGGGCAAATAGATTAATTCTGTTATTCAACTGTTGTCAAATTCACTATTTGGTAAATGAGGCCTGAACTGTATCTATCTAGCTCTGACTGACTAGGTCACTCAGATATGCAACAGAAAGTAAAAAAAGAGCAGATTTTGCATTAAATTTCTATCCTTGTAACACATTTAAGGTGGAAGCTATAAAGTAATAGTAAGGCACTATTACATGCCATTACGGCTGAGGGAGCTGGGATTGTTTAATCTGGAGAAGAGGAGGCTGAGTGGAGACCTTGTGGCTCTCTACAACTATCTGAAAGAAGGTTGTAGCGAGGCAGGTGTTGGTCTCTTCTCCAAAGTAACTAGCGATAGGACGAGAGGCAATGGCCTCAAGTTGCATCAGGGCAGATTTAGATTGGCTATTTGGAATAATTTCTTTACTGAAGGAGTGGTCAGACATTGGAACAGGCTGCCCAGGGAGGTGGTGGAGTCCACATCCCTGGACGTGTTTAAAAATTGTGTAGACGTGGCACTTCAGGGCATGGTTTAGAAAGCATGATGGTGTTGCATTGGCATTTGGACTTGATGATCTTAGAGGTCTTTTCCAACCTTAATGATTCTATGATTCTGTGGTTCACAGTGCCAGTCTTTTCTTGAAGTCAGGCAGTGGCAGACTGAGTTGTGCCAGGACTATTTCATGTTATCAAAATTTTTATTCAAATCTCTTAACTGTAGGTCTGCAGATGTCTTTCAGTAGATTGCTAAGTGAGGTCTCCTATGAGTTACATTGCCTTTATTTTATATTACTGAGAAGACAAAGCAGTGTGCCACAATTGTTTATGAAGTACTTTCTTGTTATCATGTGTTTTCACAAATAGATTATATAAACATAACAACACTTTGAATGGAGTAGGTAAGTGCTTAGTTGTTATGGAAGTTCATTCCATAGTTCTCAACCATTTCCTCACCAATAAATGTCAACACGCCTAGGATCTGAATCTTTGTTTAACAAACAGAAGGTAAAATTAATCCATTACCTTGCATGCCTAGCGTCTTTAATTTGCCCCAGTGGGGCAAGGAGCAATAGAGTGACCGCGTGGCCCTTTGTTGCCAGCCACGGCCAAACCAAGACACACATCTATGTAAGTATATATCTCTATGTATATGTAAGTGTATATACGTATACATTATACATATATATACACATACACGGTAGAAGCCTATATGTGTGTGTATATGTATATATGTATGTATAAAAGATACATATAATGCGTGTGTATATTTGTGTGTGTATACATGTAAAATATACACAAATAGATGTATAATATATATGTAAAAAGACAAAAGGATCCACTTAATCTACTAAAATGCAACGAATTGTGAGATAATTTCCGTATTAGCTGAACTTTCATATTCATACAAGAAGCAGCACAGATTTAGTTCTGTTGAATTAGCACCCACAGGAGTAGAATCATCAGCCTAGTTTTAGCTGCCTTAACATGCCAGTATCTAGTGTCAGCTACTTGCTTAGACTCCCTCTATAATAGGTGAAGAATCATTTATGTTGCTGATTTCATACTGTTTATCCTGATTATCTAGCTCTAGAACTGAATGACATATCTTCCCTAAAGGAACCTAACAGCCTAGGTTGAAAAATCTGTAACTCTAAAGTGAAAAAAAAGCAAAACCATACTGGAATAAATCTTACCCTTACTTCTGTTTAGCTCAGGGCTACAAGGATGATGAGGGGACTGGAACATCTCTCCTACGAGGAGAGGCTGAGGGAGCTGGGCTTGTTCAGCCTGAAGAAGAGAAGGTTGCGAGGGGACCTAATATGTACTTACAAATATCTGAAGGGTGGATGTCAGGAGGATGGGGCCATGCTCTTTTCAGTAGTGCCCAGAGACAGGACAAGGGGCAATGGGCAAAAACTGAAGCACAGGAAGTTCTGTCTGAACATGAGAAAGAACTTCTTCACTCTAAGGGTGACAGAGCACTGGAACAGGCTGCCCAGGGAGATTGTGGAGTCTCCTTCTCTGGAGATATTCAAGACCCACCTGGACAAGGCCCTCTACAGCCTACTGTAAGTGACCCTGCTTCGGCAGGAGGGTTGGACTAGATGACCCACAGAGGTCCCTTCCATCCCCTACCATTCTGTGATTCTGTGATTCTGTGATTCAGATTCCGATACATTTGTCAACAGCATACCTCCATAGCATTGCTCAAATGTATAATAAAAAACATGGTATAGAATACCTTCATGTATAAAACACAAGTGACCTTACTTCACAAGTTAAAATATTTTTTAGGGAACAGATTGCTTCAATTACAAGTAGATTCCATTTGGCATAGTGAAGACTAATATTTCATTCAAGGATACGGGTAGTCTGATCTGTTTCAAATAGCAAATTCAACCGATTTTCATCCTGAAAATACATACTTTTTCTGTTTACTAAGTGCAGAGGGCAACTGTCTTGTACTAGGTGCATGTATAAAAGTACAAGTAGTCAGGTGAATTCTGGTATCCCAGTGTGTGTCATTTGTTAGTCATGTACTATAATTTGATGAAATAAATGAAAAAAATGTTAAACATATGTCTTTGCTTTGCTTAATAATTCAGTATGTCACTAGATCATGAATAAAACTTTGGACAACTCTAAGGTATGTGTTAAAAACATTACATAGTCAGTATACTTCACGCATTTCTTTTCCAACACGTATATGTAAGCTATACACAATTTTGAGAAGACAGACAAAAACTTGGTTAATTTTAGAGGGAATTACAAAGGTAGAACTGGTAATTGTTATGTAACTACAGAGGCAGTTCTAAATACTCGTGTTATTAAAGGCAACTATTACTTAGTTTTTGGGAGCTTCTGATAACAACATTGTTTTAAAACCACAATTAACAGTAGATACTTAAGATGTCAGCTCACAACACTATTTTTGTTTTTACTCCATAGTTTTCAGGCAAACTGTCATTACTGATTGATGACAGTGCCCCAACACTACGAAAATAGCTGTTAAATAATCCATTTACTTCCCAGTCAATGGGATTTTAGATTTCTCATTTAGACTGATAATAGCTGCTGCTAATGAAAATATCAGATTTAAGTGCGCTGCTCACAGAAACTAGAAGACTCAGGATATTTACCTTCACAAATTATCTTTGTTTCTATATCCTGAAATTAATTCACAATGCAGGATCTTGGTGTTATGAAGAGCTGCATGGTGGTTTTAGTTTCCAGCCTTTTGGAGTAACAGCACGTTATCTTCTTTTCACATGGGTATCTTCACAGAATTAATATTTGTATGGCAAGTAATACATTATGCTTTTGGTAAAGCACAAAGCTTCACATGTGGGATGTCTGATTATTGAAATCAAAGACAAGGGATGAAGTTCAGTGAAGTTTCTAAGAATGTACATAACTGATGTGCAAGAATAATAATGTATTCTTCATTAAAATCTCAAATTTGCTGAAATTCCTTACTGTTTTTGCTCTATTCTACATACTTTGTACTTATTTTCAGTCTCAGCATTTTCAGAAGGCCTAGCCTCTCACTTCTGGTGTTGACTTCTCAGATTCATTCAAGTCCTAGTTAGACACCAAACTAGACTAGACCGTAGGAGCATGGTAGCTCAATGCACAGTAAGGTTTTGCAAAATTTCTGCCCATTGCTTTCACTCCATAAACCATCATTACTTCTCAAGCCTCTACCATTTTTAAATCAAGCCTAAGTACAGGATCAAGTATTTATACGGCAACTAAAACTTCTACTTAAATAATTTAAGTAATACTTAAGGAAAAATTGTCAAGTGCACAAGGAGAGGAATAGCATCATAGAAATGTTGCTTACAAAAACAGTCATCAAAAACATAGTAATGGTGGTAGACCAAGACGATTTGTATTTGTTTTTCTTTAGAAAATGGAGATGTGTGAGAAAAAAAAAGAAAATAAAAGGGAAAAATTGATATTTAGAGAGTAATACATAAAGCATTTATGACATTTGTAGTGGAGTCAAAAGTCAATGTTAATGAAAGGTGACATTTGTGTATATTGTTCTGCAACTGTAAGGTTTGTTGGCGTCTGCTTAACAATTACAATGAATTTGTCAGTTTTCTACTGTGGCGAAAACTGGGAAGTAGAGAATGGATTATACATCTCAAAAAGTTTATCAGAAGGCATAAAGACACAGAAAACTTGCTTCCCTTGGGAGAAAATACACCTTAAAAATTAAAGGGAAGAAAAAAAATTCTAACTATTAAACTGCTAACCTTTGTGTGAATTCCTAAGTGCTTGCTTTCATTAAGTCATTTTTAAAAGCGGAGGTTGTCTGTGACTCCTCTGCTAAGTTTATTGGTTTGCAGTGATAAAATGGTAGAAAGGACAGATCATGACAACCCAAAGTGTTGCAAAGCTTGGGTTCTCAACTTTAAAGTCATAAAGACGTGTGGGATTTTGGGGGGTTTTGGTGTCTTTTATTTTTACAATCTTCAAATGGAGAAGCCTGCCCAGATGGATTCCGTTGTGAAGGGGAAGCATAGCATTATCATAAAGAGGTAAAACATACAAGATTTTTCTGTTTTGTTTTGCCTTTAAGGTCATTTTTGGAGCAACCTGAAAGACTCATACTGACTGCTGATAGCTGTAAATCAGATGTAATCCCCATAGCATAATATTATAATGTCCTTATAATCATAGGTAACTTCCATTTTGCTAAGCCTAGGTACAGTGAAATAAAAAAAATTTTTATTTTTTAAGTAATAAAAGAACATATATTTTAAAATTCAGTTTCACTTTTCATAGCAAATATGAAATATTTTTAGAAGTATTCAGCTGCTAAGTAATCTCTCATTAAAAATTTTGGCTATTCTACTTATAAATACTGGAATAGCATTTTTTTATTGTTGTTAGTTATCCTACAGAGAAATGAGATTACAGAAAGTAGTCAGTTTACAGGTCTATATACAAAAGACTGTTTCTTTTAACAGGACTGTAAGCAGTAAAATGTAAGACAATGTCTATAGTGATCATGCTTTTTACTTGATTGCAGTGGACAGAACAGGAGATAGTAAGTGTAGCAAACAAATCCTTTGCCTTTTTTACATGAATTCTAGTACCTTTGAGTACGAGTGGGTAAAAAATAAAAAAAAAATGAACCCCCCACCGCCACCCAAACAGGAGTGCACAATTCATAGGGAAAGACTCACTAAGTAAAGACATACTTGTTTTGTTTGATTTTTTTTCACACACTCAATCCTCAACAGGATTTTTGTTTGAAAGTCCTTCTCATTCCAGCTGCATCAAGTCCTATTCCATAATTATTTGCAAGTATCTTACTCTAAAGGTCTGAGCTGAGTAGGAAATAGAGATGGATTATCAGTTATAAATAGATTTCATAATGCTGGCTCATTCCCTTTCTGTTACTTCACCTCTCCCTTTAATTGGGACTATCTTAGTTTCTTTGATCTTTTGTATGGCTTTCACCACCTCCTTATGATCTGTCTTAAAACCCATCATAATATCACTGTAAAGCCTTACTGTGTGGCATTCATGCACCTTTTGACTACATCTGTACTATGGGGAGTGGAGGGGGGAAACCAACAGAAAAACAAACGAAAACCAAACCAACAACAGTTTGGTGGTCTTCGGGCACACAGTTCAACTCTATAGAACTAAAACTCCGTTGCCTTCCTTTCATGTAAGAAGTCATGTTCTCCTTTAAGGAAAAACCTTTGTCATAATGAGGTTGTGCTCTAAAATCTTGATTTATTTGGGTAAAAGTCACAAAGAAACATGTGTTGCCTAGTTTACCAAATTACCTAGGAAGGTCAAGGCAAATTAGAGACTGATAATGCTAGCTAATTATGCTGTAGACTGACATCCCACACTGGATTTCTATTCAAACTACTAACATGTATTACCAAATTCACTGCTTTTCTGTCCTGGACTGTTAAAACTGACATATCACAGTAAAAAAGTACACTCACAAAAGAAAATACATTGTGAGGGAGGAAGAAGAAGTACCGTTGTGATATATACAGGACACGTGCCTTGGTACAACTAGTTCTTTAACGAGCCAAGAACTTCTCTATTGCAGTGCACACCTTTTACCTGATTTCTTACTTCTACGACTTCCAGAATGATATAAAAATTTTTGCCTAGATCAGTTATTAGCATTGACTGTAATAAAATAAGAAAGCAATTAATTTTTTTTCTTTTTAACCCTTTTCCCAAAATTCTGGGTTTCGCTACTTATTTTATTTAAAGACATACTAAATCCAGACGAATAAAAGTGCCATTATTTTCTTCCATGTGAAACTTCATATCCTATATACATTTACCGTTCCTGTGGATTATTTTCTATGAATTCTTCCTTTAGCTTAGAAGAAACGTCCACTATCATTTTTTCATCTCTGTATGTAATTCGAATAGTCAATTTATCAAGTGCAACCAAGATAAATCTTGTCAGAGTGAGAGAGGATCAAAAATAATACCTAGGATCAGCAGCGAGGACCATCTTTGGCAGTTATTGTCTTGTATTCCCACCCACACGAATGTCAGAAGAGTAATCCTAGTAGAGTGTGGGGGAAAAAGTAATCAGATGTGATCACATGGGAAAGTTTGTAGGAGCCAGAATAGCACCATCTCTTGGTGTAACTCAAGAGCAAGCTTGCACAGCAAGGCAGAGGATAAATGCTCAGGATTGACTTCCACTTTACTCTGTAAATGGAGATTACACTCTTCAGCCTCTGTCATTGTCAAATTATACCCTTCTACTTGCCTGAAAGCTGTTTATATTTCTGGAAAGTTAAATTAGCGGCATCTAAACTAGGTTTTCCTTTTCATAAATAAACACCATACATATTGATATGGGACAGTGAATGAGTAGAGAGTAATTACCTGTAAAAGTTTTCAGAAATAAGGCTCAGTGTGAAAACTCTTTCTGATGGCTGCGATTTTTTTCGTGTATTGATACATGACTACTGCTAAAAAAATCTGTTCAGTTTTATATTAATGTTGGATTTAATGATTTCAAGCATTATAAGTATTTATTATTGTTTACAGTATCCATAATCTGCTAGGAAGACTATATAATTAATATTATTGCAAGATTTACTTTGTGTTGTCCTGTCCAGGAAAGAGTAAATATCTCAAAGAAATAGAGGCAGACTATTTTGTGACCTCTGTTTAAGGGTGTATCATAAACTTCAAGAACAGTTGACAGATTTCATTTATACACCTCCATTTCTCTGATGAGGAAGTCTCTTTCAAAAACTAAAAACTTTGATTACTTAACTAAAAGTCCACCCATTCCAGCTGGAGAAATGTCTCTGTCCGTTTGAACAATTGTTCAATATCCAGAGAAGTATCCATTATGCACGGACAGATCAGCCCTACGGAACATGCTCTAGATATCTGTAAGAAATCTGACACGCTTACAGTGTGCCATAATTTGCTCATTTTCATTTGCCATCTGTGTTGCATGCAGTTACTCTGTGTGCCCACATGGAATTGGTCTCAGTGAATATGTCTGCATCAGGAAGTAATGCAGATAAATAGGACTAGGTTTGCACAGTGAAACAGCTGGTACCGAGGTTGTCGTGTCCATACCAAAAGCATTTCAAAGCAACGTTACTTTGAACTGAACATCTATTAGCTGTTCAGGAATGAGGCAAACACCTGGAGTGTGTCTTCTCGGTAAGTTTCATCCAAAGTGAATGATGAGGACAACGTACAGATCTTCTCCAAAGCTCACTTCTAAACCAAACCAAAATGACTGTGTAGATGCCCCTGCTTCCCTTGATCTGAAAAAGACCATTGGAATGAAGCAAGTAATACCTGAAGGTTAAGGAGAAAACAATGTATACTTGGTTTGCTGTTTTCTTCTGATTTTGCCTTTATGGAAATGTATCAGTTCATTAAATCTTCCATTGTCAGTAAACCTGGATTATAGATTAATTCTGTAACAGAAGCAGGTACTGGAGCTGAGTTTCTATAGCACCACCTTCTAAGTGGAAGGAACTGCATAAATGTACCTGTACTGCTTCACAAACCATATCAGGCATCAGCTTTTAAAAGATCTACTGGAGCTAGGATTATCTGAAACAGAATGTCTCACAACCAAATAATAAGGATGAGTAGTACATTCTGTGAATAGTCTTTTTGGTAAGTAAACTTTAAAACACCAGCCAAAACTTTCTCTCATTACAAGTATGAACTTAATAATACAGAAAAATGTGGTTTACTGGTCTAGTCCAGTCTCTGTACACACAGAATAAACAGCTTAATTACTGAAATGAAGCTGACTATGAAATACACTATTAAAAATATTTGCTTTTCAAAAGAAACTCTCACTTTTAGCATCTATGAAAGATAGGTTATCACTTTGAATTTTTTTTTTGTAACTTAAAAAAAAACTACTTATATCTAGAAAAATGGAAATCTTTAATGTTTACAAATAAAAAAACATCTTCAGTCTAAGGAGATGACAGCAAATAAACTTATTCTAATGTGTTGTTATGCATGCATAGATTACAGACATGGTAGCACTTTAGACTAACTTGCAATAGAAACAAGACTTTAGAAATGTTATGTATGTCTATGCTGTTCTATGCTTCTACAGAAGTTCAGTACACTCACTGAAAATTTTTCTTTATTGTACTGATCAATATTATTCACCAGCTTCACAGCACCTGCCTGCCTCCCCTGAAATGTTATTTCTTCCGTTAAACTCTTGTATCTCCAAGAAACTAAAGACCATTTCAGTGTGTGCTTCTACAGCATTTAAATGTCTACAACTAGAATATCCTTATCTTTGTACAAAAAGAAATATACTTCTTATGGCATAATAATGATACTAAATTAATACTATTGTGGTTATAAAAACAATCACTTTGCTTACAGGTTTATTCTACTAATTTTGCATATTTTCAGTATTTTCTAAACAAGGAATTGATAATTTTCTGCATTTCAAGACCAAGCACGAAATTCTTTTGTGTCGTGTAGCTAGTTCTCTCTAAACTATCTTCAAATTCTATCCTGAATGCTTGCTGCTTTTAATTTTACCTCAAAATTAACAGGAAAATACTCTTTTGATCAATTATCAGAAGTCCTCTGCTCAGCTAGTGAATCTCATTTCGCATAATCACTGAATGGTTGAGGTTGGAAGGGACCTCTGGAGATCATCTTGTCCAAAAATGCTTGATCAATCAAGTCCACCTACTGCTGGCTGCCCAGAACCGTGTCCAAACAACTTTTGTGTATGTCCAAGGAGGAGACTCCACAACCTTTCTGGGCATACCATACCAGCGCTTGGTCACCCTTATACTGAAAAAGTATGTCCAGATTTGTATAATTTTTTTGGTTTTCCCTAAAAAATAAAAATAATCCTGAATTGTATCATTCAGTTCAAGGGTTCCCCTATGCTTTACTAACATTACCACTGAAGTATCTAAAGTTAAAACATTGACGGGTAGAGTGAAACTTGTAACCTGATAAAGACAACTGGATTTTTTCTTTTAAGTAAATGTAAGAAATAGTACTGATGGTCTCCGATTTCTCAGAAAAGCTTGCAGCTAAAACCTGTTTCCTAATGTTCAGAGGGAACCTCCTGTGTCTCAGTTTGTGCCCATTGCCTCTGGTCCTGTCCCTGGGCGCCACTGCAAAGAGCCTGGTTCCCTCTTCTCTACACCATTCATTCAGGTTTGTACATAAATCAATAAGGTGCCCCCTGAGCCTTCTCTAGGCTAAACAGCCCCAGCTCTCTCAGCCTTTCCTCAAAGGGGAGATGCTCCAGACCCTCAGTCACCTTAGTGGCCTTTTTCGGACTCCCTCTAGTATGTTCACGTCTCCCTTGTACTGCAGAGCCCAGAACTGGACCCATCACTCCAGGTGTGGCCTTGGCAGTGCTGAGCAGAGCAGAAGGATCACCTCCCTCGACCTGCTGGCAAAACTCCTCCTTATGTAGCCATGGATACCATTACCCTTCTTTGCTGTAAGGTCATGTTGTTGGTTCTTGTTCAACAGTGTCTGCCAGGAGGCCCAGGTCCTTTTCTGCCAAGTTGCTTTCTCATCAGTGTATACTGATTCATGGGGTTGTTTCTCTCCAGATGTAGGACCTCAGTTCCCCTTGTTGAACTTCGTGAGGTTCCTGTCAGCCCATTTCTCCAACCTGTTGAGGTCACTCTTCATGGCAGCACCACCATCTGGCATATCAGCCATTCCTCCCAGTTTTAAGTCATCAGCATGCTTGCTGAGGTAATTTTCTGTCCCACCATGGGACATGAGACCGACACAGATAGAAAGATGAAAGGAGCTGTTATGAAGAAAACCAGAAGTGCTTTACCAAAAATGGTTATGGTGGAGAGAAAAGAGGGGTGGGGTCATACTGAGTGTGTTCTGTGGATTTGAAATGAGAAGGAAATGTAGCAGTTCCTTACCTTCAGAAGTATCATATCAGATATTTCTAATTCAGCGACAAAAGGTGGTGGCATATTGGGTAGTAACCGTTCTTTTACCAACACCTTATATATCTGCATGATACAAAGGCTACCACAAAGTTTATGTCAGTTCGATCTTACCACAGATCTAAGCATCCCATCCTCCCAGCACTTGCACAGTTGTGATAGGTTTTGGTAGATTTAAAGTCTAGTACAGAAAAAATACTGCTCTAATTGTCAAAATACATAAGTTAGTAAGGAGTACAGGTCCTTTGTCTGGGGTTAGACAACAGCTTTCATTTGGCTAATTAGAGTGGAATCCAAACACGAAAAGCAAGTCTTTGTTATAATTTTACTGCTATTACTGCCAGTTTGCTGAATTTCTTAGCTGTTCTAACTTGCCAGAAGCCATGCCCAGAGTAAGAGTGGCAGCATCTGCCAAGCATAAAGATGAGATTTCAGCAGTATTTGTGAAAGGTGTTGACCTGCAGATCTCTGCAAAACTATATTCCTCATTCTTAGGTTGATACAAGTAACTTCAATTGTGTCAGCAATTAGCTCACACAAGCACCACACTCCCCTAAGAGCTCAACGCTTTCAAGACTGAGCACCCCTCACAGCTGCTTGCTGCAGTGGTCATGCTGCCTGTGTGCCTGGTAGTGTTGTCTGCTTACCTTTCTCTTTCAGCTTCCTGCTAATGCCCAGAACATATTCCCAGCCCCATCAAGACAATATAGGACTGATAGTGGGAAGAAAGGTAGACGAAAAAAGTCATGCTCAACTTCTAGTCTATATGCCTCTTCTCTATCTTCTGTCCACTTTTGTCTGGCAGACAGTCTACTAAATTCGTGGTCCTGTGCACACCAGAAAGCGATTGCTGAGGCAAGCAGAAAGCTAGAGATGTGCAAGCAGTAAGGAAAGGAGTCACCTGTTGTTGGAGTCTGATAGTGTATTTAGTCCCTGAGGAAAATGTCTATGACAGATGAGTAACCTGCTGCCACCTCTAATCTAGCCCATGCCACTGCTCCAAAACCTGGAAAGTGTCTCCTTTTTTCTCTCACTTTGACATGCTTATGCCATTCTCATGGACCATCATCCTTACACACTATGAAACTGCCTCTATGGCCTACACCTAAGCTTGTAGTAGTGTCATTTGCAAACTAACTTGGCAGAAATTAATAGAAAATGGATTTTGTGCCTTGAAAGAAGTTTTTTATATTCTGAAAACATTCTGTCCCAGAAATGGAATTGAAACTCACAGAAAATAGTGACTAATAATACATCAAGAATCTTAAAACATTAATTTTGGAATTATATTTATCACAGAAATGTGTTAATTATATATGACAGGTTGCAGCAAATCAAGAAGTAATGTTAAAAATTTTAAAACAAATATCTGGCTCATTTGAACATTTCTATGTTTCTAAGTAACTAGCTCCACAGGGAGTTAATATTTTCCATGTATCCACTGGAAATACTTTTACTGTTTTGGCTATGCTATTTCACCCTCCAAAATTACTTAATTTCAAACTATGACAGAAGATATTTATTATATATAGGACATGATCTAGGCATCAAGTTTGCTGATGACAGCAAAATGGGAGGAGTGGTGAATACACCAGAAGGCTGTGCTGCATTTCAGCGAGACCTCGACAGGCTGGAGAGTTGGACAGAGAGGAACCTGATGAAATTCAACAAGGGCAAGTGCAGGGTCCTGCACCTGGGGAGGAATAACCCAATGCACCAGTACAGGCTTGGGGTGGACCTGCTGGAGAGCAGCTCTGTGGAGAGGGACCTGGTTGTCCTGGGGGATGAAAGGTTGACCGTGAACCAGCAGTGTGTCCTTGTTGCCAAGAAGGCCAGTGGGATCCTGGGGTGTATTAAGAAGAGTGTGGCCAGCATGTTGAGGGAGGTTCTCCTTATCTTCTGCCCTAGTGAGGCCCCATCTAGAGTACTGCATCCAGTTCTGGGCTCCCTACTTCAAGAAAGATGAGGAGCTACTGGAGAGATTCCAGGGGAGGGCTATGAGAATGCTTAGGGGACTGGAGCATCTGTCCTATGAGGAAAGGCTGAGGGAGCTGGGCTTGTTTAGCCTGAAGAAGTGAAGGCTGAGAAGGGACCTTACTAATGCCTATAAATATCTGAAGTGTGGGTGTCAGGAGGATGGGGCCAAACTCTTTTCAGTGGTGCCCAGTGACAGGACAAAGGGCAACAGACAAAAAATGAAGCTTAGGAAGCTCCATCTGAACATGAGGAAGAACTTCTTCCCTCTGAGGATGGCAGAATACTGGAACAGACTGCCCAGGGAGTTCGTGGAGTGTCCTTCTCTGAAGGTATTCAAGACTTGCCTGAACAAGGTCCTGTGCAGCCTGCTGTAGGTGACTGCTTTGGCAGGGGGGTTGGACCCGATGATCCCCAGAGGTCCCTTCCAACCCCTAACATTCTGTGATTCTGTGATTCTGTAATTAAATTTTCCTAAATGCTTCAGCTATCCTTAAAGAATTTTTTGAAATATACATATATAAGGAGGAGAAGGCTAATGTAAATATCTTAAGTACCATAAGAATTCATAATGCTTTCGGGAACATTGTGTCATGGCCTCTCTCATCAGTAGTAGAGATCACTCAGCTGTTTCTCAAGCTAGCCAGTAATGAGGATCACTGTCATAATAGGGTAACATCAGTCTGCAGGAGCCTAAAGCATTCTGACTAATACGTAAAAATGTATGATTAACATTAGTTACTTTGAGGGGATGTAGTGTATCAGTCAAGCAAAGCGGCACGTAATATTGGAAAGAAGAAAATAATGTTGCCAATGTTTCATATAAATTAATATTTATAAAAAGACAAACAGGACAAAAGAAAGTCCTTGCCATATCTGGATGTGTGCGCAAATGAAAGCATTGTCTTGTAAAGTAATAAAATAAGATCAAATATTTGATGAAATATGCTGTTCAGGTTTTCCATCTCCAAGTGTTGTGCTCAACTTGTCAGGGTTTAAGAATTTCCCTGGAGAACATAGCATTCTAGTTTTACTGCAGAGTAGATTGAACGTTTTACTTGGAGGAACAGCAATCTCAATAGGTCCTTATGACTTCTACCGTTAATAATTGATGTATCTGAATTTCAAGAACTGTAATATCATTAAAATTAATGAAAGTTAACTACACTGGATTGGGATGAAATGTATTAAACTGAACATTTTTATTTCACAGCAGAAGAAAAAAAATTATATTATCACCTGTTAAATCCAGTGAAAACCTATATATATTTACATTTAAATAAAAGATGCAACTCCAAGTATCATCACATAAACACACACAAAAAAGTTCAGACTGCAACAAAATAAAGCAGATATGTTCCACACAGAATAGGAAATGTACTTCCATCCCACAAAACTCTAGCTCTTAGAATTAATTCCATGTTTTTCTAATTTTGGATATTCCTCATTAATTTTTGAAGATACTTCTCACTCCCCCAACACACCATTTTTTCCCAGGCAAAACATGGCTTCTATGACTTTCATCAGCTGCAAGGGTTATTTTCCCACAACTCTTATGGTAAATTAGAAAAGGGTGAAGATCTACAGGCTTGGAAGTACAGCTGAGATAAGCAATTTATCTGAAAGTTTTCTTAGTGGCCTAGAGCCTTTGGTGGGAGTCTGTCATTCAGCATTATCCAATATGTTTGGAGACTCAGCACTGTATTTTACTACTTGAGAAGAATCAAAGGAAAGCTAGATCCAGAAGGCATATTGTCTCAGGAAATACTGGAAGCGTTCACAGTTTTAATTGTGTCAATACAGGAGAGAAAATAATTAGCTGCACAGTTTTTTGTTTAAATAAATCTGCTCCTCATTTGAGGATCATCCAGTTTTATTACCTACCAAATGGGAAGCGGCAGTTGCATCTACCCCCCGGCTTTCTCTACTTTAAATGCTTTAACAAAGCAGTGGAAGACATGACACCAGGAGCAGATTCTAGTCACTGCTTTGTTGACTGTGCAACATTATTCTACTCATTATTTCCTTCTGTGTCTGTGCAGGACAAAAACTCATAACTACCCTAACTTTATTGCAATTGTGTAACATTAAATCTCTTCCGAAAAAGGAAAGTTCTCTGTCTCATGTTCTAGCTTGTGCTGTTAGTGAGTAATCTCAGCTCCAACACTTCTTAATCCTGGATACTTAAATCTTTTATTACTCCTCCCTCCATTCTGTTGCCATTCTCCTTCTATGCTGACTACAGATAGAACCTCATTCAATAGTTATGTGGTCACAGTTCAATACTAGAAAAATTGTAGTAAAACTATTACCTTTACTACAGTCTGTGTCTCAGCTAGTTTTTTTATCCTACCATGGCTACTGCAAAATACCACTCATTCAATATCTTACATTTTTAATCCAAGACCTCAGAAGTCCTTTCTTTTATCTATGTTTGTTGCTTTTTATTTAATTTCTCAGTCTTTTAACAGTGATCCCTGAAATAATAATGTATCTTAATTTGGATTTCAGATGTGATTATTATTTTGTTGATGTATTACAGAATCCTGGTTTTTTTAAATCAGAAACAAGATTGACTCAAAAAGAAAATATTTTTTGGAAACTGGGGCAATGGAAACAGTCTTCAAGCATCATATTAATAACAATCATGCAACTGATTGCAAAGAGTACTCCAGGACCTTTGATAGATTTGCTGAGAATAAGCATAGATCATACTTATAGAATCTCCACTAGTCCTTGTCCTGAACTGGGATATTAACTTAGTAATGCTGAGATAGATATTGAATAGCAATCAAAACTACATATTCTAGAAATAGATTCAGACACCATAGGTTTACTAATATACATTGTTTCCTCGGTGCCACTTTGCAATTACGGAATGCATCAGGCTGTGATTTTTCTTCACTCTCCCTGTGTGGACAATGCATCTCATTATGGTAGTGGCCTGCCAAATTGCCAGTGTCTGTATAAATTTCCGGGGCTTTCATAGTCCAGAAAGCAAAATGAGATCTTGCATTTTAACTGATTAAATTGTACTCCATATTCCAACAAGTGGATATGAGCAGAATTTGTATTTCTATTACTCTGTCCTCTAAGGCAGCCGTACAAAAGCTATCAATTGCTAGTAGTTGAATCAGACTAGTCATTCTCAGAAATATAGATTCATCACTGGTGCCTGGCATCTTGGGATCAGCTTCAAACTTTTATATGGATTTGCTTCTCAGGAAACAACTGACCATGACTGCTGAAAGCAGTACCTGTTTCCTGAAGAGAAACATAAATACTAGAGGCGAAGCGGAGACAGAACGTTGTTAGTAATGACTGAAAATCTCACTCAATATGTTACCAAATATATTCCTCAAGACTTGATCATCAATCATAGAATAAACACGTTAATGGGTAACGAGAATATTCAATAGACAAAAAAATACAAAGAAATGTTAGTTTAACATGGGCAGTCACTCTTGAGTGAAAATTCTGCACAAGACTTCAGCCTGAAAATTGTGTAATTTTAGTTGCTGTCTTCTTTTCTCCTTTTTTTTTGCTGCATGAAAACTACTTAGGGCAGAGACTATGTGTTCTTATTTGGAAAACTGTCAGAACAAGAGGGCTTAATAAAGGCACTTCTGGAAGAATTGAATCTTCCAGAAATAACTTTCTAAATTAACAGTTAAGATTAATTAAAAAAGAGGAAACGGTTTTGTGTTCAGCTGATTAAATGAAAATGTTTTCTTTGTAATTCAGATAAATGCTTTCCTGGCAATGAAACCAAATATAAAAGTATTAATTATTCACAATGTAATCATAAAGAAACTGGGTAAATGTAATCACATTGCACAGCCAAATGAAATTAACAGATGTCACCAAGAAGAACAAGGTAATAATAATAATATATTATTAAATAGGGAGAAAAATATCAGAAAAAGAGATGCATAAAGATTTAGTAATACAACTATTTTTAAGATGAATGTTATCTTAAAAAGGACTGAAGGGAATAGAATACTATTATTCTGTGTGCCTCTGCATGTATTACATTATTAAATTTTCTGAACATGAAGTAGCAGAGATTTTAAAAGCATGTCCTATTTCTATACCCTATTGTGTTTTTCCTCTCACAGGTAAAAGATGTATGTGAAGAAAATTATCTGAATAATTTGGTAGATCGCTAAACTTCACAAAAGAGATCTTCCACCAACCACCCTCAAGGATCTTTGGAAAATGATATTTCATCCACAAACAGGGCTTTCTCTCTTAGAACTTGCCTTCCTTGAAAGACATATGGATTGAGGGTTTTGGTTTGCCCTGAGCACCAAGACACAATTTTCTAGACCCACATCAAAAAATATGAAGTGCTAAAGGCGGTTATTAATGGGTATGGAATGTGGATTATTAGGGAAGTATGACTAGTTCCATAGTGCAGCCTGAATAGTTCAGTTACGATTTTAATATGAACCTTCCTTTTGAAAAGTCCACTTCTGTCTTAACTAATTATAGAGGAACACTAAGATCCTAATCTGTGTTCTTAAGTTAGTTGCCTGAATTAAAGTGCTACACACATCCATGCAGATGAAAACAGCTGTTTAGAACCTGAGATATATAAGGTACAATCAGAAACTTTTTTTTTTCCCTTTTAACTGTTCATATTTGTGCAAACAAGTATATTATAGGTAGAGGAAAAACAAAAATACTTTTCAAAATTAGTCAGGTAAATACAAATATATAAATAGTTTAAGCTGCACAGATATTCTTTTGCAGAATTGCATGGATGCTTTGACTTGAAAAATGTAGGACTATTTTAATGTTCTTCATATATAAATTCTAACTTATTGTAAGATTTTGCAATACTTTATACAGGCTTTTCTTACTGAAGAAAAATTGAAATGTAAAAAAGACTTCAAGTAGCTCTCTACACCCTCTCCTTTTCAGCCTTGCTGTATGCAAAATGAGTTAGAATAAGCACGTCTCATGCCAGGCCCAGTGATAAAAAATAGCCCCACTGTTTCACTAAATTTCATTTAAATAGATATAAAACCAAGGAAGAATATATGATGTACTATACAGGAAATAACTGATTTTAAAATTAATTTTCAATTTTAAGAATAAATACCAAAGTGTTAACTGAAACAAAAGTCTTGACCATTCTCAGTGAACTCAAAAAAACAAGCAAATTCTTTCACAGCAGAATTAATTGTTTTATTCTGACTGAATTGTTTTTTTTAATTTGAACATGTAAATTCTTTTCAACTTTTCAAAATGAAAGTGAATTTAAATGAAAAATGAGGTATATATCAGAACTTGTCATCACTGAAATGAAAGAAGAATTTATAGTTTTATCATAGAATATCACAGAAAAAATTAGCTGTTAAATGTTTTAGTGGGTTTGCAAATTTGATTCATTAATGCAAAAAAAATATTGTGTACATGGTATCTGTATCATTCTTTTTTAAGAGGAAGGCAAGGACTCCCTTAATGTGAAGAGAAAAATCTTCATGCTTTCTGATTTTTTTAGTTACCTACTCAGACATCAGAGAGAATGATATTTTACATAACAAATGTTATTGAATAGGTTAATTATTCCCTTCCTTTGCATATTTACAAAGTGCTGTTGCTAATCACTGTGAAATTACATGAAATTGTTGCACTATTTTTCTAGCTGCAAAAGTAATAACTGTTGAAGTGTTCTGCTGGAAATATATCTATATTTCTTGAAATATATATGCATGTGTGTGTATACATATGTACTATTTACAGCCTGTATATATCATTGGATATATCTTATATAATAATAGTGAATGTAAGGTATTCTTGGATCAACTTGTCTAGGAATATAAGTAGTTCTGCATTATCTGTTATGGGTCACTATTATGAAAATAGACTATACTCAACATCCATATTATAGAATTAGATGCATAGTGAAATTCTGTATTTACATTTCACAGGAGATCAAACTAGATTTTAAGGATGCTCTCTTGCAGTAAGATCTCTGATTCAGTGGGCTGCCTTTTAATCAAGGAACAAAAGAAGACAAGATTGATGAGGACTGTACAAAATATAGTTCTCAAAAATTCCAGGCACAGTGTAGAAACTGAAGAACCATTACATTCTGGGTAGTTAGACAAGTCAGTATTTGTTAAAGATTATATGAAATTTGAATCAACTCACCGATTTTACACAATGATCATAAACTAGGTAACATTTTCTTTAGAATTACAGCTTCTGCCCGTTGGTTATAGAAGGAGTAAACTCTTTTCAGAAGTCATGAATTTCCATGCAGAGGAACCAAAATTTATCTTGAAATGCATCTAAACTCAACACTGAAAATTTTGCATTTCAAATCCATCTTGAAAATGCTCTTTCTAATCTCAGTTCAGACACGTGATAACTACTTTGCTCGAGAAAGACCCGGAAAAGTAAATTGGGAGTTCTGGGGTCAGAAAAAGCTTTTAAACACATGCTTTAAATTTAGCCTTAATGAAATATTTTATTTATGTCAACACAGTGATTTCATTTTAATTTCTTGAACTGTCTGCTATCACCATTTTTGCTGTAATTTTTACATTTCCTTCAATATAATCGATGCTGACTTTAATAAAATGATGACTTTTTACATGTGATAATTTCATAATACTAGGTATATTTCACACATACAAACTACTGGGTGTCAGAGTCCAATATTCTTTGGTTCTTTTATATTTTCCGCAGTACGACGATATAAGATTTTAATACTAAATTTACTTATTTGAAGACAATTGACATTATATGGGATTTTGATTTAGAAAAGTGTTACAGAAGTACACTGAACTCACAACACAAGCACTATATATCAATTTGGATCACAATACACATATGATTCCCATTATCGGTCTCTCCATGCTCACTGTCCCAACACTGGGCGTCCCATCACTGAAAAGGAACACATGGGTAGAAGACAGCTCAAGCCCTTTTCTCTCTTCGAATTTCATTCTACTGGTTGCTTGATGTTTGTACTCTATGTTGGGCTGAAACGATAAATGCTTCCCCCATGTTGAGCTGGCTGGCTCAGGAAGCTAACACTTTCTATTCATTGTTTTAGGAAAACCATCTGCATAACTAGCTGACCCATTCAACTGGCACAGCCATTTACCTATGACAAAATCGACCTTCAGGTCCCCTTGATGTTGAGAGCAGCTCAGCTTTCTTTATGATAGCTGTGGTCACTTCCTACACTCTCTTCTGATCTGCCGCTTGGTTCCAGTACTTTTTTTGATAAGAAAAGGCAAATAAGCCTAAAGTAACCACATTAAATATCAGACTTTAAAAAATGAGTAGCGTTATATCAGTTTTACAATAAAACAAAATATAATAAATTCCTTCTTTTGTGTCCCATTATTTACAAACACAAGATACCCTTGTTGAACTGATCCATATGGTCTTATCTCTTTCAAATCTGGTCAGTATATAGTCCTTCCATAACATTGCATACAAGATTAGGCTGAGATGGCATGAATATATGTTCTGTGTACTGTTTAATTCTTATTTCATCTAAACCCCACCCTACATACGTTGGCTCTTGTGGGAACAGAGAAAAGACAGATTAGCTAACAGAGGTTTTTAGCACTGTTCTCACAATTCTGAGTCTTGGTTCCCCTGCCACATATCTTTCTTATCCACTTCAGTTTTTGATAGCTGTATTAGTAATCAAAACAGGAAAGAGAGGAATAAGTTTTCAAAAGCATTCTGGGCACAAAACCGCAGAAACACGCTATAGAAAGCTGTATGCCTGCTTAGTAGGATGATTACTACAGTTTTAACAGTCCATTCTTGCACAGCTGGTATGCATATATGCAGCTCTATAATTTCACAAGTTACTTAAGTAGTTTCCAAATTATGTATGTATTCAGTGTATGTATTGATTCCCTTGATTAGGTTGATTCCAAAGAAGCCATTATTGTCAATCAAATAAATCATATGCATTTTAAAAATATTTATGTATAGCCAATTACATAATTCATAAGGAAATAAAAACATATCTAAAATTACATATCTTTTTGCAAGACTATCTGTCTCTTCCTTGCCATGCATGGCCACATAGATACATTTTGACATTATCAGTATTTATTTGTTTTAATTAAATATAACATTATGCGGTATCTAGAATAATCTGGAGAAATTGTGGAATTTACATAGAAATTGAGCTGCGGTAGCTGAGGACAAAATTTCACATTCTGATTCTTGCTGGATAAAGGTTTAAGGAACAGACACCGTATAAACTGTAGAGAGCCTTCCAAGTTGATTTGCCTGGACATAGCATCACTGACCATATAAAGTGAGCTACATAAGTTTGTAAGGTCCAGGGTGCACATAACTGCTCAGAAAGGGAGTGTATTTATCACCTTCAGCTGAAGAACACTTAAATGCTTGAATTGCCAAGAAATAATTATGCACTGTTCTGAACTTCAGTTGCCTTCACTCTCCACTGCCAGCACACAGAAGAGAATTCAATAATATTTACAGGAAGGCAATGAGAAAGTGACTCTGTAGTCCACTATGCAAGATACTCACAGAAGAGTGGTGAAATAGGATTCTGATCCTTGTTACTAGGGCTGCTTTTTTAATTTGCTTAATTCGCTCTATAAAATACATGAGCACTACCGGGGGCAGGGAACGTAACCCATACAAGCATACTAATCAGTAATTTGTGCAAGTATATACTACTGAGCGTGCTGTGGGGCTACAGAGGCATTCTTATTTTTCACTTGTTCTCTAAACCAGTAAGCCTTTAGGTCTTCGCTGTTCCATAGAGAAGGTTTATCAACAGGGAGGAGAAAGCTGCCTGATAAACAAGACAACCTTAAGAATCATCTTACTTCAGGGCCTAGCCTAACAAGGTCACGTGGTACAGCTCAGCAAGCCCAGGGGGTTGGAGCCCTTGCTCACCCCACAACCTCCCACACTCAGGTGATTGTTGCCACCTGGTGGGAGCTGCCACTGGCACTTTTATACAGGATCAGCTACCTTAGCCAAGAAAATTAACAAGTACATTCCATTGGAAACACATGATCCAAGAAGACTGAGTAAATTCTCAGTTTTATGAGTTTGTGTTTATAGTCAAGAGGATTTAAAAATATTTTTCACTGGTTTGCCTATTCCTCTAAATTTTTTGAGGTGAAAGTATCACTAACTTTTTACTGATAGATGTCATACTCAATATGGGTATACTTTCTTATTGTTTAAAAACCTATGCAATTAGATTTGAGCATTTTAAAAAAGAAATTAAACAATGTGTGGGTTTTTTTCCTGAATTTGTTTTATTGTGGGTTTTTTGTCACAACTCAGTTTTCAACAATGCAATTGCCAACCCTACAAAGAATATTTAAAAAAAAAATACTAAAAATATCTTTGACGTAAATGTTAGAAGTATAACACGTAACATATACACTTGCAAAACCGTATCAATCTACCTGGTCGTCAGGATGCCAACAAATTGCAAACTGTAACTTTAAACGTGATAAAATAAACAACAGAGTTACAGTTCTATTAACCCACAATTGCAGTAAAAGAATACAGTCTTATGATTTAATGTTCCTTGCAAGTTATTATTATGTGAAAATGCCAGTTGTAGTTATGTTTTTTTACTGCCTTTACTACTGTCTTCTGTTGTGCTAACACAGTTATTCAGCCTCTGAGAGCCACTATAAGCTAGGAGTAGCTGTAACTCTTTCACTTGTCGCTTTTTCTCTCACAGAATAAAGCAGAAATTCCGAGAGTTTTGAAAGTATGCATACATATATAAACCATGAATAATTTTTATTATGTGCATTTTAAATTATGCTTTGACCATACTTCAATTTTCCTTGATCAACTCTCTCCTCGTCCTAAAAAAAAATGTAGTTATAAGAATAAATGCTAGACTAATCTTGGGTTTACAAATTGTACAAATTTACCTAGCGCTGTGGTTGCAATTTAGAGTGATATGTTGTCACTTCAAATTACTTTGCATTGGCAGCTGTGGTTTTTTTTTCTGAATTACAAGTTAATTTGGCCAACATCCAGAATAAATAAAGTGATGCAAAATATGTCTCTGCATTTATTGTGCTTGAATGACTGGAAGTTTTTTTAGCTTTAATGTTCCAAAATTATTTTATGTAACAGCAGGAGGTATGTAGACTTCAAATTAAACTACTCCATTGATGTAACTTTTAAGAAGCCTACATAGAAGAGATGATTTTAATTACTGAGGAGAATGAATGAGTTCATGAGATCAGTGCAAGCTCTATAAATAGACTTGCTTAAAGCTAGAAGCTAGACAATTATTAATAGAATTTCTATTTAAGGTGTTGAGTTGTTTTTGTTTTTCATTTTCCCAAGAACTGTAAGATTCAAATCACATCTGGAGCCTCAGATGTTCTTTCTACTACCCTTTCCATTCCAATAAGTGTATCTTACATTACAGATTGAATTGGATAATTTGTGTTTCTGTTTTGGAAAAAAAATTGAGAAGTCTTCTGTAGAGACTTTAAATCTTCCTACCTTTGAATTCCTCATAATTTTTAAAATGCTAGTCTTCAGACTCTTAGATAGAGAATACTGAAAAAAACATGCGTTTCTTTCAGCACTGGTTTGGTTCATAAACAGTCCAATACCTGACAGTACTACATAGTAATTTAAATGACAACCACATTTATTCAGAAAATATACATTTCTTTCTAGAACTTTATTATAAAGGAAATAGAACAGGAAATTATTTAACATCTGTATTTTCTATTTTCCTCTCTTTCAAAAATGTTTACTCTGTGAAGTTATAATTGTAAAGGTCATCCAGAAAGTAGAGTGGATTAACTGAAAAAAATTACCTCATCATAGCATGGCTCAATTTACCTATGTCTCAGCTTCTGAAAGGACTGGAATAACCCAGAAGTAAGTTCATGGGTTTATTTTTCAGTGCTTAAGAAGACTTAAGCACTTCAGAAATGGTTTTGCAAAATCCAATATACTAATAAATGGTTCTGAGAAGCAGAAGCAAAAAAAGTGTTCTAAACTTCACATTCTCTGAATTCCAGATGGCTGGACGATGGATGTTGATATCCCACTGCACAACCATTGAGCCTAAGAGAAGTGGTCTGCCTATGTAGCAAACAGAGTGTATGGCTTTTCAAGAAGAATCTTATGGTTAACTTAATCTGTCACGCAAATGACATCATTTTAAGAGTAGATGAATATGGTTGGAGATAATATGGGATGTCTGTATGGGTTTGAATATTTCTGTCAACTCTGGTCCATTCTGCAAAACCATACATACGCAAGCTGTCATGTCCCACCTATCGGAGGGGAAATGCCACTCAGGTTCTGTGAATCCCCTTGGGCTGGATTAAGATGAAACTACACCAAACGATCAATTTAAGCATTTTCTTTATAACAAGAGGTAACCTGGAAAACATGGAAAGCATTGTCCATGTGGGTTCTTATAAAAAGTGTCTACAAGAGGGAGAGTAAAGAAAAGAGAAGAAAAGAGGGACAACAAAAAAGATATCACCACCCTAGGATCCAGTGGTGAAGACGACAGGCATGGCATCCTCTGGCGGCGGGCGTGCACCAGGCTCTTAGCGCGTGTGCCTTTTATCACTCAGTCTCCGCCCTTAGTCACACCTCTTGGCGACTTATAAGGCAATTCTTCTAGAAAGTTTGTGATCTTCTGCACAGGCACCAGTCGGGGGAAGACATTGTGATGGGTCTCTTAGTGGGTCTCAAGCCCAACTTTATATGACTTCTTCCCATATTTGGGTTAGGCACATCAGAAACACGGAACTGTGTGTCTTCTGATCCTCCCTCCTGGTCTTGTGTCTCCTTGTTTGCAGACTGCAATTGCTGGGCAGACACGTCACTGTGGGTGCGTGCCATCCTGCCTGCTCAGGACAGTCATTTGAAGGACTGCCCCAGGGCTGAAGCAACTATTCTAGAACAATGTTTGAGGCATTAACAGATATTAATCCTTTCAGTCTCTGACACAAGCCCATGCTGAAGAAAAACACAATTCTCGCCTTCTCCCAAGAACTGTATATTTCCTCATCTAAGCAAAGTGTTGCATTTATTTTTCTTTCTTTCTATTGTTCTTGTCAATATTGGTAATAACAATCAAGAAAAACAAATATGTTTTATTATTTCTTTTGATAAGCTTGCTTATCAAGCTTTCAGAGCATCTGTTTGCATATAGGTCTTTGCTCTGATGTTCCTTGACAGCTCTTTTCTCTCTTACACCATCCTCACCTTCAATACAGCAAGACAGCTACAGTGTTCCATGCAAGTTTTGGAACTGAGAAACAAGTAAGAAAGTAGGTCAAGGGGAATGTTTGTAAGGAATTTGTGAATGGTTCCACCAGAAGAACTACCAGCAAAATGTCAAGATTTTTACTGCATGTTACTATACATGATAGATGACTTTTTTAAAGTGCTTTGCAAATGTTAACTAATGACCCAATATGAAAGTTGAAAATTTGTTGATTTCAGTCATCTATCATCTTAATCATAAAATAAGCATGATCAAGGTTGAAGAATTCATGGTAAATCAGAAAAAGAACTGAGGAAACCTCTGTTTCTGTGTTTAATCTTTTTATATAATAAATGGATTTTGTCAGTGGCTTATATCAAACATCAATTTGCAATAGTTTCTCTTTAGATGTTGGACGTATATTCACACGTGCAAAAATTAGTAATAGGAAAATATCTACGGCAGTTTTCATCAAAGTGTCGAGAAGGGTCTGAGGGAAAACTTAACTTGACAGACAGGAATATTTCTTCTTTGAAAATTGCAAGAATAAGAAATATTTTCTGTTTATTATGAATACCTGTATAAGCCAATTGTCTTAAACAGTAATTTCACTATTACACTTTAGCACACTTCTCTGAGACTTGTTTAGACAATGCTTCAATTAGATCATTTTATATGTGGAAATGGAGGCATATTTTCTTGCCAGTATTTACACTTCAAAGCCCTGCTGGACCTAGTGGAAATTACTCTGATATTCTGTTAGAACTTTTTTGTCTAACAACTCCAGACAGACAAGGCTGTGGATAAAGATAATATCTTTTACTAAATCAACAATTATAACTGGGAAGAATTTGGCAAGATTTGGGCATGCAATTCTTTATTTTAGCCTAAATGCAAATTGAGATTAATTTATCAGTTCAGTGTAATATGCATAAATTGTACCTCCTTTGAAAGAAGTGGTACTTGACATCTGTGAGAAAGAACGTATTTCAATTAGAACTCAGAGGGGAGAGACAGAAAATTGGGGTGCACGGAAAGAGAGAAGAGAGGGGGAAAGGAGATACGCACTTGAAGAAAAAGAGAAAGATTAGGGTCTTGAAACTTCTGGAATACAGAAGGAAATAACTTGGGGGAAGAAGATAAAAAATAAAACATCCTATATAGCAGAGGCTCTGTGAGTTTGGTGTTTCAGTATTTAACAATGCTTTGAATTTTAGTTTCCAGTTTCATCTTTATAAGATGAGCAATCGTTCAGTGAAACAAACCTGTTTCTAATGAAGTGCTTTGCTTTTGCTAGGTTTTAAGACTGTGTTAATTATCACACATTAACCTGGTTGATTAGAAAACAGCACTTTTTTACCAGGAAAGTATTCTGGGTTGTGGTCACCATTTACTTTATAACCACTGAAGTATACATTACACAATCGAATGATACATGTTGCTTTTGGCAGTAATGATTCATCTCAACCTAATGTGAATATTTTTGCCCTGGATAGAGACTACAAATTACTGTAGTAACTATCAATGAAAATTTTGTTTTCATTGATATAATGAAAATATCAAGTTATAATATTTTCATGCTCTGAAAGGCAACAGTTTTAGTATTTATTAGTTTCACTGAGCATATAATAAACAAAAGTAATTGAAAATGTTTGTTACAGAAGTTCATATGTATGTCTCTGGCTATTCATTGGTAAGAACCATGTAAAAAGAAAAAAAAAGATTATTGACACATTATTTATAGGAGGTTTTAGTGTAAAAGCATTTGTACCAGCCACCACAGGTACCCAAAATCAATACTGATGCATTCTGGTTTGCTTTTGTTGCCATTTCAGCATTCTGTTAGCTCTGAGTTTTAGAGAGAGTGTGTGTGTGTGTGTATTCGTATGAAGTATTTATACAGAAATGTTTTCTTATTGTTTGACTACCATGTCCTGTCATTGCTTAGAGAATAATGAAGCTGGAGATGGATTCCAGATTCTTAACTCAGTTCTGTCATTTCTGTCATATATTTCGTGTGATTTACCTGTCCCGAGGGAGTTTTCTTCTCATGTCTTCTGCCTCCAGGTGGGGATAGTCATCGAGAAACAGTAGAGATCAGTATTTGAAATCTATCAGTCAACCAACTGGAACAAATAAACCAGAAATATCTTCTGAAGGCTAGTTATCCATGTGGAAATAAAGACTCTGTTAAACTCCTCAACCTCCAATATCCTGATGTTCCCTGACAAGTCTAAATTACAGATCAAATTAATCTCATTCATCACACAATGTAAATCTGGTGGCTTAGTAAACTTATTTCAAGGCAGTGTTTGGTCTATTGTTAACCTAGAACTACAGCTTTCCCTTTCCCAAACTGAATTCTACATTTAGATTCCTACTTCCTTTCTTCCTAATCTTTCAGATTTTAATGTGTAACATTGGTCTACAAATGCATATGAGAGAAAAACAAATGTGCAGCCTTTATTTCCTCTTTTTGTAAGAATTTTGATGCTTTCTCCATGAGTCCACTTCACTTTCTCCATGAGTCCACTGGAAAGACTACTTTGTAATTCATTCCACTAGCAACCAGTTCATATAAAATATATTCAAATCCACAAGATGTCCCTACACACATTTTAAGGAAAGAAGAAAGCGAATACAAAAATTTATATTCAGAGAATACTTTCCTGAAGGCAAACACATTAATCTTCTCTTTCATGGGACAATTTTTTTAGCTTATAAGTTAATGAAAGAACTATCTTTAATCTGGCATGACTTTCTTTGATTGAAACGATATTTGTGCCGTGACACTCAGGTCAGTGTCCTTCAAACTAGTCATGTAAGTGTTCATATACCTTAGAGAATGACACTAGGCCAGTCTTCATGCACTGTACCAATGCAAATGAAGTCAGATGTGAACTATTTTCCACAAATATGCAAATAGAGAAAGAACTATACATACTTGAATACATATCTGAGCCATTCCATTTTGTTCCAGATGTTTGCTTTGCAGTATTGCTCTGAAAAAGCCATGAGGTAGAAGTTCATTCTGAGTTCTGGCATGGAAAGCAGAATAGCAAATAGCATTTGCTATTAGAATACTTACAGAAGTAGTATTTCTTTTGGAAGCAGTTATGCCAAGCAATGAACAATGTTAACCCTATGGTAATTCAATAGGGAAACAAATACCAAAAGGAACAAAAAGAACCCCCCACTTCTGCATGTTAGTTTTGCAGTTTTCTTGGCTTTTTTTGTCTAGCATGGCAACTGAAGCAGTTTAGTGTGATCCACACACCATTAGAATAAGTAGACATCTTTTTGTTGAATGTAGATGTCATTTTGTAAGAACTTGAAGAAACAGAATAGTCATGGTGATGATACCAAAGAAAGAAAAATAATTTACTTCTTCTTAATTTGCTTGCTACTATAATCTTCCCTGTAGTTCACAGAATATTATAGGGTGATATGAGTGATACTGAGGAGTAGATGATGTACAAATCCTTCGGATAATCTATATGTTTAAGATATTTTAAAAACATCATTTTACTGTGTTCAGATCTCTCATTGAGTTACCATTCATAGTGCATAGTCACTCTTCATTGTCAGTAGTCTGAAATATCACAGTCTTACATCAGCTTTTTACTCAGTCTGATAGGTTTTGTGTTTATGTTGTTTGTTTGTTTATTTGTTTTTTCTTCATCTATTATGTGCTTTGTGTAATGATTCAATCATGAATGGTCACCACTGGGAAGACAGAACATTCCTTGCACTGTTTGCTTCTCATTATACTATGTATTATTCCTAGGCTCACACTATGGAAGTTTATCAGCACCGTTCCACTAGTATTTATAAAAGGCTTCTAAAATAAATGGTGTGTGCCTCCATACTGTTTCATAAACACATTTTGCATACCTATTTTTTGTTAAATAGTGTTCTTTGACTTGTAATTCTATACAAAGCAGAAAAATGCTTAATGTGTTTCCTTATGAAATATTGAATAACTTTATTTACTCTTTAATTGGATCGTATCTGTAAAACTTTGAATACTTGAACTTTGAATACTGAAAAAAATGTTTAATTAAATTCATAACAAGATGTAGAAATACTAAAAAGTATTACATTGTGAACAGTTTCAAGCAATCGTTATGTTAAAGTTTGAACAAAGAGGAAGCGACTCGTATCAAAGGACAAAGAGAAGGAATCTTTGTGGTAGTCCCACAGCTGGTTAGAAATGAGCTAATTTTTGAAATCACATAGTTTAGAAGTTGACTTGAAAAGTTGTTGCAAAACCCATTGCTTGTATTCTCAGTTCTAGAACATAATATAAGGAAATAAATAATCCTTGATTCTACAAATTTCATAAAATAGAGTCCTTCTTGTATTGCGTTTGCATGGCAAGGTTTTGGTAGCAGGGGGGCTGCAGGGGTGGCTTCTGGGAGAAGGTGCCAGAAATTTCCCCCATGTCCCATAGAGCCAGTGCCAGCTATCTCCAAGATGGACCTGCCACTGGCCAAGGCTGAGCCAGTCACTGATGGCGGTAGCACTTCTGTCTAACAGATTTAAGAAAGGGTAAAAACTGCTACATGACAGTAGCCAGAAGAGAGGAGTGAGACTATGTGAGAGGAACAGCCCTGCAGACACAAAGGTCAGTGAAGAAGGAAAGGGAGGAGATAGTTGAGGCACCAGAGCAGAGATTCTCCTGCAGCCCGTTGTAAAGACCATGGTGAAGCAGACTGTTGCCCTGGAATTCATGGAGGTCCACAATGGAGCAGATATCCACCCTGCAGCCCATGGAGGACCCCACGCCAGAGCAAGTGGATGCACTTGAAGGAGGCTGTGACCCCTTTGAGAGCCCATGCTGTAGCAGGCTCCTGGCAGGACCTGTGGACCCGTGGAGAGAGGATAGAAGAGCCCACACTAGAGCAGGTTTTCTGGCAGGACTTGTGACCCCATGGGGGACCCAAGCTGGAGTAGTCTGTTCCTGAAAGACTGTGCCCCATGGGAGAGACACACACTGGCGCAGTTCATAGACGTCAGTCTTATGCCAGTGGGACCCCATGTTGGATCAGGGGAAGAGTGTGCGAAGGAAGGAGCAGCAGAGACAACGTGTGATGAAGTAGTCGGAACCCTCACTCCCTCTCCCTCTGCACCACTCAGGTGGAGGAGATGAGAATTTGGGCATGAACTTGAGCCTGGGAAGAAGAGAGGAGTGGGGGAAGCTGTAAGATTTGTTTTTATATGTCATCACCCTACTTTAGCTTTTGATTGACAGTAAATTAAATTAATTTCCCTGAGTTGAGTCTGGTTTGCCTGCGATGGTAATTGGTGAGCGATCTTTCCCTGTTCTTATCTCAACCTACAAGCCTTTCGTTTTATTTTCCTCCTCCTGTTCAGCTGAGGAAAGGGAGTGAAAGAGCAACATGATGGACACCTGGCATCCAACCAAGGTTAGACCAGCACAAAATTTATTATTTTATTATTATTGTAGCAGCTATAGGTATTAGTAAAACAAGAATCTATCAGAGCTGTCACTGTGATCACACTGTGGGGACTCAGTACAGATAAGACACTTACAACTTGCAAAGACATATCACTATTATCACCATTCTTGCAGAGAAAAGACAGCATCAGGGAAGCCAGAAACTACATTCCAAACCATTTTTGGTGCTGTTGCACCAACAAAATAACCCATTTAGCCTTAGAATGTGACTGCTTAAAAGGAGTTTAATTTGTATTTGAATTTATATATGAGTTGTATGGAACACTTCCATTAAAGCTACACTTCTTGCAGCTAACGCTCTGTTACGGAAAACAGATAGAAATAATTCTACAGGTGAGAACTACAATACTATTTCATTTTGGTGAAAAAGGAAGATTGCTTCAGAAGCCAAATGTAGATCCTGCATCCCCACAACTGGAATGTGAAGACGTTAGCTCTAGTAATATTGAGAATGATTGCTAAGCTACTGAAGATACATGGATACTTTTTATCACTCAGGTGTAAAGCTCATCTTCTTTTCACTCCATCCCTACTTACTATAGTGTTTCTGATCACAGCCTTTAAAGAGGAGACCCATCAGCTATTCCTTGTCTGTTCCTGCCACAGCAACCAGATGCTTGGGAATTTCTTTATCCTCCTTCATACTTCAGTGATCCTTATTCTATCAACCATCAACCATTGCAAATTTCCTGATGTCAGCAAGGCCTAGGAATCTCATTTGTACTGTAATGCAGAAGCAATTCGTAGTAAATACAAAACTATGTGAAAAATTTAAAAGCAAGTACATAGATTTCCAGGCTTTACAGAAGAAATACATGGAGAACAGTGCTGGGCATTTACTGCATGCTTTTAAAGTGCATTCCATATTTGAAAGCAGAGATTATGTCTTTACAAAACTCTTTACTTGTAATTCAGGAAACATATAAGAACATTCCTCTCCATGAAAGGATGACATAATTAGCAATTAGATAGAAAGATAACAAGAATGACTGCCAAGTCTGAAAATTCACAACTTTTGACCAACTATCTACAAACAACAGCAGTTCATACCTGTTACACTTTTGGCCCATGACCTGCAACAAAGGGCCACGCAGTCGCTCTATCATTCCTGCCCCCACTGGGGTGGGGAGGGGAATGGAAAGAAACAGACAAAAACTGGTGAGTTGGGATAAGGGCAGTTTAACAGAACAGCAAATGAGGTGAACAGTAATTACAACAATACTGATGAGAAGAATATACAAAACAAACAGTGAAATGCACAGAGCAACTCTCACTGCCCAGTGTCCCACGTGCTCCTGAGCCGTGACTCACTTCCCCCCTGCCCACTCCACCCCTTGCCCCAGAACCCAACATGACAGCACATGGTATTGAATACCCTGTTCTGTTTGGCCAGATTGGGTCATCTGGCCTGACTGTGTCCCCTCCTGGATTCTGGTGAAAATTAACCCTGTCCTGGCCTAACCCATCACAATACCCATATAACATACTTTTCGTCTGAGCAAGTCAAGCAAGTTTTGAAAGATAATTACAGGTTTAAGCATTTTTAGGAACAAGTGAAAGTTCCTGGTATATTTCCTATCTCCGGAATACACAGTCTCTTTAATTCCTCCCTAGTATTCTACATTACGTAAAATTTTGGAATCCTTGTCAAGCTAAATTCTTAACAGGAATTTTATTTATGTTTTTTGGAAAACATAGAAATTAATTTCTAAATGTGTTTTAACAGCTTAAATTTTTGAACAGTTAAATTAATGAGTTTGCCAATATACCCTGAATAACGTACAGTGACAAATTCAAAAGAAAAAAGGTTCAGTTTCTACTTTATATATTCTAAAAATATAACTTCCAAGGAGAGGTAAAATTTTTCTGAAAACATTTTATTTTAACATTTATTTTAAATTGAGAAAGGGTATGGGAAATAGAGAACAGAAAAAACAGAGTCTTGAAGAAAGCCCCTCCTTTTGTCTTTTCTTCATAAAGATATCACTTTGTAAATGAAGCTTAGTGGTTCTATTTCTTTTCCAACTTCGTATAATTTCTGTTCCTGTCATTTGCCTGCACTTCTTAATTTTACACATATCAATATTTCTGAATCAAGTGTTAGAAAATCTAGAAACGAAGATGCAGGAGATTCATACCTTAAATACGGCAACAGATCTGAGGAGTTTAATAAGATGTATTTTGAGTAATACTGATTTACTCTCAGTGTTTCTGTCTACACCTTCAGTTTTTCACGTGCTTTTATAGGCTGTCTCTATATACCTCGTTTCAGGTCAGAAGTCACAAGACGGAGACTCTTAGTGTCATATCGTTTGAATGCAAATATACAGCAGAGAATTACAGAAGGTATGGAGCATTGCATGTCACAATTACATTTTCTAGGGGTGCAGCTTTGATGTAGCTGAGCAACTGTATTAGCCCTTTCCTGACTGTTTTGTGTAGCAGCATCACTGGCTGAAGTCTTCCTTTGCACCAACCGTTAATCATCCTGCTTTAGTTGCACCTTATTTGCTATTTTCATTTGTCTGTCTTGGCTCTTGTTGTGCATTTTTTGCTATACTGAAAATACTATTATAAACAGATATGTTTACAAAACATAATTAAGTCACTTCCTTATCTCCTTGAATAGTCTACTTAAAACCCTGTAGGCTTTTTGTGGGGGTTTTGTGTTTTTTTCCCCCACCTCTGTCCTTTCAGCAAGGGCCTGTAAGATCTCCAGAGTATTTGTCAACCAATGTCACATGCAGTATCATCCTCACTGTTTCACTTCCTTGAACTCCATGCTTCCAGTACACTTTTAATTTTCCATATAGAAATGGAGTATGTCTCTTCTATGATGTCAACATTCTTTTTAATGTCACCATTTGTCCAGAGGCACTAGAATCGAAAAAGAGTCCTGTGATGATCTGCTCTGAAGAAATCTCAGCCATTGGAAGTAAAAGATTCCCCTCATTTTTAACACCTCCTTTCTTGTTCAAATCAGGCCTTACCATTGGTGAAAGGTAAGGGATAAACTGGATATTCTGGTCTCAGTTGTCTCACTGACTGTTGTTAATCTGCTCTACAGAAATCTCTTACAGCCTTGAAAATACTGATCTTAGAAGTTATGCCAAGCTAACTGGAAGACTGAGATGGTTTTAGTTTGTTTTCATTGCTTCATGAACTGCCCTAGCATTGCTACCAGTCAGTGTCCAATACATACTGACCAAGATCTTTTAAGTATTCCACATGGGGAAGGTTTAATGTTTTAATATCAGATTTAGTTATTTGAAGATATTTGGCATTACACAGGTTTTTGATTTAGCATAATGCTCACTGCCACAACGCTGGGCATCTCTAATTGTTGGGAAGAATTTATTGGGTTGAAGTCAGCTCAAGCCCACTCTCTTCAAGGTTCCTTTTATTGATTTCTCAGTTTTTATGAGCCACATGAACACTTCCCCCATACTGGTCTGTCACAAAGAGGTTGACACTTTTTAAATAACTCGGGTAAGGCCATTTATACAACCACCTGATTCACCCAACTGACACAGCCATGCATCTAACACAAAGGCCACCCTCTGGTCCCCTTTGTTTTCGAGTAAGTTCAGCTTTCTTTACATCTGTTGTCACTCCATGGATCCTTCCCTGAGCTTCACAAGCACATTATCTGTGTCCATCTCCTCTGTGCCTTCTTCCATTGTAGGAACTTATTTCTCAGTCACACAGATGCATCCCACTTTCAACAATCAGCATTTTCCCTGATCCACAGAGAAACTGCAGTATCATATTAAGTATGCTGTGCTAATGCTATGTCAAAGGGAGCAGGACACTAGGATGAATAAGAGATAAAAACTTGCTGACTGAAGCCATTTATCACTGACTCGTCTTTGTTCTATGACTTCACACAAGACAGATTCCTTGGCCCACATATTTCCCTCAAATGACCAATGCATCTGACTCAAGAGCCATAGTACAGCAAACCTACCCTTCAGGATTGTGAAAGGGCTTTAAAACACGTGCCATTTTTTTACTGTTCTTTTGAGGTAATGTGGTCTCCAGCATAAATTTGAGCAGCCTGTGGAGCTGCTCTAGCTTATGTCTACTTAACACTGTTGCCTCTGAAGGTCTCTGAGACCCAAAGTTGAAGAATTTGTTACTCCTTCTACCCTCAGCCGTAGCTAAGAGCTATTGGACGATGAAGTGCACCACAGTTGTGTGCACACTATATGCTGCCTTGCTTACCACAACCCAATCTGAAACGCTAGTAGCTCATACAGTATACTGGGAGAGTGCTTTACGCTTGTTTAGTTGCCTATGTAGGTCAAATCACAATATTCTCCTTTTCAATTTATTGCCTTTTAAAAATTTTTTTTACTAATTGCAGTGAAAATGACACTGTGTTCAAAATAGTTGGAGTCTGAAAACTGAGTCCCATTCACTGGGGCAGTGAGGGTCAGTAATTTTTATAAAGAAATTGAATATGACCTTGAAGGAGATAATGCCCTGGATAGAAGATCTGGATTATTTAGGGAAAATTACTTCCTTCCCAAAATACTGCCTCGAAAGACTACTAAGAACCCCTGGGAAAACCTGAGAAGTATTAAGTCAACTACTCTTTCAGCAAAAGAAAATTTGCATTGGGTAAGACTGTGCAAACTTCGCTTGTCCATGGGGAATAAGTCATGGTACACTTCAACTTACCTTGACATGTTTATATTCAGAAACCACATAGAGCAAGACTTACTAATAAGAAAGTGCCAGAGGTCATTAACAAATCATTTGTAAAGTTATTGATATTTCTGAGCAAAGCAAAGAACACGTTGTACCTATTTCTTAACCACTCATCTCAGATAAATCTGAGAGAGAAAGGAGTGAAAAGCCGAAATACAGAAAACCCAAGAACAATAGGAGAAGTATACTTCTTTACTTGATTCTAATATTTTACATTTTTCTTCTGTATTTTCAGGAAGAGTGTGTTTTTTTAACATCCAAACAAAAAAAAGCCACAATTATTTTTCTTTGGCTTTGGAAATAACTTTCTCTACCACTACAGAATTACCATTAACAAAAAGGAAAGCAGAACACTCCTTACCACTTGCATTCTGATATTATCCAGTTCCAGACAGCTCTGAAACTGTTGTGAACATCCCATCATGCAGTAAAACTTCAGAGGAAAACATAATACTCCTACTCAGACATATTTGACAAAGGAAGCTGCTAGGGGCTGGAGACACACTGAACACTTCTGGAGGTGCTCCTGGAAAGACACTCAAGGATAAGACCTCTGAAGCCAAAAGGCTTACATACATCCCTAAAGGGACTAAGTCTGTGGATGACCATGGTGGCACAAGGACACTCCTGCCAACTGTGGTCATGAACAACCAACATCAGGGCAGGGACACCCCTGGGGGACAGTTGAACCCAGGACACTGAATTACCATGTTATTGTAAATATTATGATAATCTTCAATGTCACTTGCAGTTATTTGTAAAGACATTTTGACTCATAGGACTTTTCTGGAAATTTCTATTGAAGTGTAATTTTCAAAAGAAGTAAAAATGTAATATCCATCAAATAAATCCACAATATAGTTCAATAAATTATGTATGGGGATTTTTGCTTTTTGTTGTTGCTGTTGTTGTTGTGTTGTTTTTTTTTTCGTTATCCAATGAATCATTGTTAGTATCTTCAATAGGACTAAATTCTGCTATGTTACATTCACTATTCTCTTTAAAGTCAAACTACATCTCTTTACAGAATATTATCATATACTGTGGAAACTCAGAAAGCAGGTGGAATATCTGGAGATGTATAAGACAACAGAATCTTTCCACTTCTTACGGAAATATAGTTAAGCACTTAAAAGTACTTATCGGTTTACCATACTCTGGTTTTGTTTAGAAGATCAGAATATACACACCAGCTGTTCTCAAACTGAAAGTTGAAAACAGGCATTCAGGAAAGGAGAGGAAGCCAAGAGGTCATGAAATACAACTTTCGGTTGGGGGATTAAAAAAGGTTGCAAGAAACCTTTCAATATTTACACCTGCTGTACTTACTTCCTAGCTGACATATAAAACAGGAGATATTTATTTTCAGTCAGTTGCAACATAGCATGAGAGGGTTAAAAAACTATGGCTGCAGCTGATTGTTCATGGGAGAAAAATTAGATTAGTAACGTTTGTTTCCGCTTTCCTATCTCTTCCATTCCTGTACAAAACGAGCTGAGCTGAGGAGCAAAAGATGTTCTTGTTGTAGCACCAGTAATGTGGCAAATACACAATAAACTTTTCAAAGAATAGTTGAACAAGTCAGCTAATGCCGAAGATCCCTTCCCTAACATATTCTGCATGTGCACTACGGGGACTTTATCCCGTTCTACAGGGCGTGGAAGTTTTGCTTCGGCAGGGCCAGCCTGGTTTGTGGATCCTCTGATGTTAACCAACCAGGTGGCCTTTGCTAAAGAACTATCCCAGTTTTTGAATGTCCCACCCCACATTGCTCTCAAAGTGGTTTTTAGCAGCCAATTGTACCGTTTGATTATTCCAGAGGCTGGTGCATGGTAGGGAAAGTGATAAAAGTCCATGGAATGTGGAAAGAGGGACAGGCCACTTGGGAAGAGTACAGGAATGTGGTCAGAGCATGCAGGGATGCAACGAGGAAGGCCAAGGCCCACCTGGAATTGAATCTGGCAAGGGATGTCAAAAACAACAAGAAGGG
>Ga0065711_1029166_pt1 | contig 37310 bp, 20 predicted proteins | sample Hoacrofraction12_FD_59098 | JGI IMG/M metagenome (GOLD analysis project Ga0065711, IMG submission 59098) | Hoatzin crop microbial communities from Cojedes, Venezuela - Epithelial fraction 12 v2 (version 2) | ecosystem: Host-associated > Birds > Digestive system > Esophagus > Crop | place...
GAGTCTCCTTCTCTGGAGATATTCAAGACCTGCCTGGACAAGGTCCTCTACAGCCTACTGTAGGTGACCCTGCTTCGGCAGGAGGGTTGGACTAGATGACCCACAGAGGTGCCTTCCAACCCCTACCATTCTGTGATTATGTGATTCTGAGACAGCGTATGAAGGCAGGGACTGAGCCTGGATTAAAAAAGACCTCATAATTCTACTTGGTTGCGTTCCTCCTATGTAAATAGTGTTCTACAAGTGGATAACTTCTGTATTGTTGTCCATGGCTGCAACATAATCTTTGCCTGTGTTTATTTGTGATGAATTAAATGTCTTGCAGTAGTAGATTGAAAGGAGTTTGTAAATCTGTCAGCAACAGGTTACCTTAGCCAAGGAAGAAGCCTAAACAACCGTGATATAGGTCAGATAACCAAACTTTCCTGAGACAAAATGAGTAGGACCCACGTGTAGGAGCCTCTCCTCACTCCTACTTGGCCGACATAGCTGCTCAGAGGAACAAGGGAGGCCTCTAGCTTTACAGTAGCACTTTTCCGGCTATCTTGAGTGGCTATCTATCTCAGTAAATGGGAAGCTGTTGCTTGTCTTGAAGTTTCCTCTTTCTCCTTTGGGTGGGAGAAAGTTGTACCATGTGCCAGCCTTACAGGTCACAATCTGGCCATATGCATTGTCTCAAGGCAGTGCACAAGGGTAAATTTCTGTCAGTCAGCGAGAAATCCTTGCTGTGTGGGATATAGTCTAGTAATAAGAATAATATGCTCCTTCATTTGTGAGAGGAAAATAAAATAACCTGATGTACTTGATAGGCACAGGTACAAGCAGGAAAGTTCTGTAGTTTTTCAACACCCTGAGCCATACCTGTGAAAATTTAAAATCAAGGTTACACAATGTAGCTCACAGTAGCAGGTCAAATACGAAAGACTTCATCTGAAAAAGTATAGGATGTTCAGAAGCCGCTCCAAGTTTATCTGACCATGTTTGCCTATTTAAACACCCAAATGGGATGGGATCGCTACAGTAAATAGTACTGCCATTTAGCATTTGTAATAAACTTCAGAATGAATTTGATGAAGTATGCTTTTAGTATAAATGGGAGTTAAGCTGCACGGCTAAAATGTGATATTATAGGTGCTATTCTTAACAAGGAAGTGCAAATGAAATCCTGCCTGCTTTTAATTAAATAAGCACACACTTCACTGAGTTTTGGAAATTTAATTCTCTTAATCTGAAGACTCAGGCCATGAACAGCTATTGTAATTTGAAAGATAGTGCTGATATGTTTTGAGGCTGTTCGTACTTAACAAAATACTCATGCTGTTTCCTTTTGTAAATTTGGGGCCCTTTTGATTTCTTCGGATGTTTTTTCTGTTGTGTGAAAAAGAGCCAAGATAATCTTCCTGGTTGTGGCACATTGAAGTCAGAGCAGTAAGAATGAGTCTCAATGAAGGGGAGAAAGCTTCTGGATTCTGGTGTTTCTCCTGAGGGGCTTTTGGTTGTGGTTGTCCCATGTGGATGATGCAGTGAGGTATGTTGCCGTATGGGAGGAAAGCATGCCTGGCAACTCAGAGCCGTCACAAGCCTTCCAAAGTGGGAAGGAATTGACCACAAATTCTTTCTGGAAAGGTGGCCTGCTGTTTTTAAACTGCATGGCTTTGATAAGAGGCTGGAAAGACAGGTGGCTGAAGATGTTCCTATGGACAGGTCATAAGGCTCGGAGGACAGAGATTTCACTGACAAAGAGTGTCCTACTAGATATAATACGTTTATACATACCAGTGCTAACTAATTCATTTGCAGTGTTATGAAGAGATCTGCAGAGCTGATTGAATGGGGGAAGAAAGGAAAGATAACTGTCAGTATTCATGTGATACTGTGCTTTATTTGCCTTTTGAGAGAAATTAATATATGCTTTCTCCTTTTCCACTCTCTCTAATTTTATTATCATGTGATTCAAGTTGCTATAAACTGAAACAAAGATGTATATAAAGTCGTTTAAGAATGAAAAATACAATTTTATTTGACAAGGGTACATGATATAAAGTAAGGCCTGGTTAATTAGCTAAAGTATGGATGTTTCCTGAGTTTGGAGTAGTCAAATTTAAATATTTTGGTGGTAGTTTTTGCATACAAAGACCTGCATTCAGACCATTTCAGGATCATATATAAGAGGTGGCAATCCTTTTGAAAATGTGTGTGTGGCTTATATGTTTTGGAGTCATCTCAGTTTTATTTTCAGAGCCTAAAGTATTTTCTGACCTCCATTGTAAGTAATTTAAAAACAGTGGCATATAGCATTTCCTGTGTCACTTACTTGACTTTCATTTTCAAGTCTAATTGAGGTTTACTTGCAATGAATTTGAGCTCTGAAATCACTAGAGCCATTACTGTAGAAGAAACACTCTGCCTTTAGGGTATACTTATATTTCTACATTAGCAGAATTGTGGTTTGTACCTGTACAGTGAGATTCCCCATATCAAACTCATATGAGAAAAATGGAAATGCAATCCTCTTTTTTTGCTTCCTCTTTCTACATGGGAGAATTTTGCTGGCGTAACTGTATTGATTTGTTATCATATACTTGACCAATGTAAAAGCTATGGCAGTAGAATTAGGTAAATATGGAATTAAGCGTTTGGGGAAACTATATTCAACATAACTTTTCAAGAAATCAGAGTTATAGCATGCAATTAACAGCTTAATGGACCTTTACCTCTCCTAGCAGCTCATTTTAAATGAGACAGATTGCTTGGCAATGTTTAATAAAAAGTTTGATTACATACAGCGTGTAAAATGAAGACTTTAAAATTAAGCATATTCAGAAGTAATTTCTCTCAGGCACACGTGGGTCACTAGAAAAAGAGAGCATATGTGAACTTGATAACTTAGAGTATAATTACTGAGGTGCAAAGCATATTGAAAGTCGTTTAAGATTTGTGAATGGCAGCTTTGTGGGGAGGTTCAATCACAGCAAGATATAAATGTTGCTAAACTTGTTTTTACAGCCACAAGGAAAGAAGTCGCCTGGTGATTTATTCTGCACAGCACACAGATCAGTGCCACTTTCTAGAAAGAAAAGAAAAACGAGCAAAATAGTGTGTAGTGAACAGAGGCCAGCAGACTTATCTTTCATTCATTCTGATGTGTCAAAGCATTTTAAGACAGCTTTTAAGGGAGCTGTGAGATGAGTTGTGACATAATTTACACTTTAGCAGCTTTGGTCGTGTGCTGCTACTGTCTTCCATGGCCTCCTTCTATGCCTCTTCCAGAGATTCAGCCCTGGTACTGGAGCCAGCAGCCGGGAGTTATTTTACGTCCAGATGCTGGATGTGGTGCTGAACCAGTGGAGACACGTGCGTACACTCAGTGCCAGCTGTAGTTTTTGGCAGGCAAATGGAGATGGTCAAAACCACTGCTGCTGACTCACAGCAGCTCATAGTAACGGTGGTAGCATGCAGCATGTCTAAGGTCCCTACTAGGCTGGTGTCCTGTCTCTGAAAGCCGGTATGTAAGGTGGCAGACACTTCCCTGGAGCATGCCCTTCTGTCACTGCTCTGGGTGGATGCTCAAATTGCTTGAGACTAGCAGTGAGTTGTGGATTCAGGGCTGGAAAGTCCTGGGTATCACTTGGCAGAGAACAGCTTTCAGAAGGTTTTACGTCCGGGCACGTAGTTCTCACCTGTCATGTACATTGTTCCCACTGTTAATGGTATTGGGGTAAATGTGGGTAGATGGTTTTTGGCTGTATGTAACTTCTGTGCTTTCGGGTCTAGCACAAGCGTGTCGCCCAGGAAATCTACTGATAGAATATAAAGAAGAAAATGAGAATCTTAAATTCTTCCCAGTAAATTGTGAGAAAATTGTGAGAAGATTATTACTGTGTTATGCAACATTTTAGGGTCTGTTAGACCTATTAGAAAAAAAATATCTGTTCCTTCAGTACATTGGTAGTCATGCTGCCACTGAACTTTCTGAACCTACAGTGTTTTTAGTTTGCTAAGCACTATCTGTTATATGCTAATAGTATTATATTTGCTTATTTATGTAGGTAATTTTAAATGGAGACTCTCACCATTGTACTAGGTGCTTTGCAGAAAAATTAAAAACATAAATTACATAAGCTACCTGCAGTGGGTACAGTAAACTAGGGCTGCTGATAAAAATGACCACATAGCTGAGTTATTTGAAAGAAAACTAAAGACAGAGAAAGGGATGCAAATCAGGAAAGAAGAACTACTAGTCAGATGGAAAATTAAACAGTGGGTCTGTGTACTCTGTTCTAGTTCCCAGCAGCAGTTTGTACCAGGCCAAAATGATTAATGAACTGGAAATAGTGTTGTAGTAAATTTAATCATATCTTTTCGGCATTTCTTGAATAAATATTTCTTCCCTTTTCCTTAGCCAGTCTGCTCTAGATATTTGCTCACAGGTTTATCAGCTGATTTAATAACAACACAAAGGTATTATTACATTTTCCTTCTGCTGCTGTGGGCAGGTGCTATGGCTATGGGAAGGAGCTTTGCAAGGCAGAGTAGCATTGAATACAGAACCCTGTTTTTGTGCTCTGTTATACCTGTGTAGCCCCTGTGACGTGGCTAGAAGTCTGGTAGTGTGGACAGAAAAAAAAAACAAATTCAATCTGTGGGTTGTAGGCTACTGAGTGAGAGAACTGTTTGGTCTTTGCATATGTAATTTGTCTATTTCAGTGGAGCAAACTGAGATGAGAGGTCCTAAAATAATCTTGAAACCCCAGAGGGCTCTTATACTGTTATGCAGCTGCCATGATTTTATTTTTATTGCTTACATTTTTCTCCACTCTGCCCCAGCCCACCCTTTAAGCCCAAGTTTTAGAAGAAATTCTGGTTGAGAAGTTTCTCAGCCATTTTCACAGCTTTTTGCTGTTCAGCTCCAGTTTTTAGGACTTTTTGACATTTTTTTCTCTCCTCTAGCATCATTACACAGAATAAGACTGATCTCATATTATTATTGTCCAGGGAAGAGTTATGCTCTAAGGAGAAAAGACATACTGACATTCATCACCATTTTCTGTGATCTTTAATTTTTTCCTGCTTGTTTTCTGTCAAAAGTGTTATTTTCTCACTGCATAGGCTGCATTGTTTTTACCTGAATGTTCGAACTCCTTGGCCCCTCTTCAGTCAGCTATATCACTTTGAGACATATTTCCCATTCAAAAACAACCATATGAGCTCGTTTATGTCCTGATAATACCTATGTAAAATAGATCTTCAAATCAGCCCCACTGCATCTGAAAAGCTGCTAGAAAAGCAACAGCCCTTAGCTTCTAGCCAGGTGCCTGCCTTGAAGAGATTTGAAAGGGTTGCTGTGGATATCAGAATTGTATAATGGCAGCAGACTTCTGAAAAATACTCTGCATTGAATAAATTGCTAACCACATAACAAAAGAAACCCAAAGCCCAGGAAAGAATTTAAGACTCCTACATCTCTGCTACTGTGGGACTCTGGTCCTGTGTCTGGGCCTGTGTCTTATGTCTGTGCAAAGAGACTTGACTCTGTCTTGTCAGTGAGAGGAAGACTCCTTGCACTGACTTTGAAATTAAACCTGAGAGATCGTGGATGTGCCTACAGCTGTGACTTCTGCTCCCAAGAGGAAACCTGACATGGTAGCTGGAAGTGTTGGGAATCTTGTGGTATCTCCCTTTTCATTTTTAAAGCTTCTGTATTGGCAGCACTAGTAAAGAGTACAGTAGTTTTGTTATTAGGCTCAAATGGGCATTTTGCTTGACTGCCTAGTGCCTATGTGTGGCTTGGCTCCTGGCAGATGGAATGCTTCATAGCAGCAGCCTGCCCACCTTTTTCCCCACTGGAGGTACTTATTTGTGTCTATGTCATCTGCAACTGATAAACCCAGCATCTGTTTTGCCCTGTACCAGAGGTCTCTGAGACCTCTTTCCATCAGTCACACTGATGTGAAATTTGACAGCATCCTCAGGAGGACCTTGAGGTAGAGATGCTACCAGAGGTTGTGTCATGGCATAAAGCTACTCTCCACCCTCCGCCAAGAGGCTAAAATTATCACTGGGGTTTGGCTTTCTGATTCTCTGTGAGTTTTTACTGTGACGATGTACTTGTAACAACAGGACAGAGAAGTTGCACCAACAACAGAGAGTTGAGATTGGATGAGAATGCATGAAGTAGAAAAATATAAAGTAGATCCTATGTGTACATGTCTCGTGGAGGTCCCAAAAATGTTCTCCTAAGCAGGCTTTTCTGTCTGGTTTGGACCAAGGGTTTGAAACTTCATTTTTCCCCCAAGGATGCCACTAACCGTTGGTCAAGAGACTCGGTTCCTAAAATACTGCTTTTATCCAATTAATATTAGTTAAGTGGCAAATAAGTGCAAAGTGGAGGAAGAGGATACAGACATTTTCTCTGTCTCTCTCACCTAGATTGTGTGATACTGAAGTATACATGAGCTTCCTGGACTCAGTCTTGCAGACAAGGGAGTTAAAGCTCAGTCTCTCACATAATAAACACTGTGGTTCATTTTGTTACGGGGTTAAAGCTATTCTGGTATTTCCTTTACTTCTCAGTGTGTTTGGGTTTATCCTGCATGAAACATGGAAAGCAAAATCATAACCACTTGTGGCTTCAGGAAACCCTGTTCTCCCCAAACCCTTTCCTATTCAGCTTTTGATTTTGTAGAAAATCCAGAACAATTACCTGTGAAGTTTTGTTACTTTGGTAACTGCAAAGGCTCATAATACTACCTGGAAGATGTATCCCTTTGCAGCTGTTGCAATATCAGGGTTAGTCTGCTGTCTGCCTAAGTTGCTAGAATTGGTTTGCCACCAAGCACAGGAAAGTGTGCACTGTTGTTCTGGTAAAACAGCAAAGCACTCAAATATAAAGGTGCTTATAATAGTGGAAATGTAAATTGGTAGCCAAGAAGGAAACCAACGCCACATGACAAATGAATCTGCAACTATATGCCTTATTTGAAAATGCTTTCACTTCCTTGTTCCTGTGCAATATTTGAGTTGTTCTGAGAAAGGAATAAGACAAGGGATATTTAGCCTTGTGGAGCAGTGCTGGAGTATTTGGTTAATAATACCTGGACACTTGCTACCATCTGAAGCATGCTGAAGTCAGTTGTTTTTATAAGATTTTCTGGGACCCGCAGAGAGTTGTGGAGATAGAGGGTAGAGAATCCCATTTTCAGAGAGGATTTTGCAGAGTAGAAAGAAGTCAATTCCAACAAAAGCAAGGATATGCTTCTTTCTTCTGCTTACAGAGTTCAAAGATAAGGGGTTGGAGGAATGCTGTAGATTTTCCAAAAGCTGTTGCTAATTCATTACCGAATATCATACAGTTCTGGCATTGTTAGGATTCATGTTTCAGTGACAAAAACTATTTTAAAATCACTGTTGCCAAAATCTCTGCCTTACTGTTCTCATCATTAAATTCACATATGGTATAGGACGGAAAGTCCTTGGTTCCAATAGCTTAATATTCCCTTAACGCTCAGTATTTTAAGGTAGACAGTGACAGAAGAGGGAAGATACCTTTTTTTGCTTAGTTTGCAGGCAGGCAGACTTACTCAAGACCACTTAAGAAACTGATGTATGAAATAGATCCACAGATCTCCTGAGTCCCACTCAGCAGGTGAATCTCTAGGCAGTGGTTTTTTTTTATACAGAGTGTGTATATGCATAAAAGCAATTCTCTTTAATCAAAACCACAGCCGATACACAAGAATAACTGCATTACTTCCCCCTCCCTGCCTTTGTTGAATTTTTGGTATCCAGTTGTTATTGCTGGAGAAGCCTTCCAGCAAACAAGAGAGAGACAGGGTCTTCCTCAGCCTCGCTTCCTTGTAGTTCCTGGGTAGGTACCTTCCTTCCCATCCCAGTCCTGTAGCCTGTCAGTATTCTGTCAGCGTTGCTGATTATACCTTTTCACACCATCACTTGGGCGGCAGCAGCAGCAGCAGCAGTGGAAATCTGGTGGTTTTGGCACTGCCTTCCTAAAGGCATCTGGGTTTTGTCTTTCTCTGCTGTTTAGATACTGCTGCTTTTTATGTATATGTCTGTGTGTAGGTATGTGTCTGTGTATCTATATATAGATATGTAGATATGTATAGAAATTACCAGGGAACTCATAGTGGTGTTACATATTTGATGCTTCTAACCAATAATAATTTCAGGTGATTTTATTACCAAATAGTTCTGCTAAGTCACTGAAATGCTTAAATCATGAAGTATTCATATCACTTAAAAATATAAAATGCTACAATGAAGACTCATATCTTGAGACCACGTCCTCCTGAGGGAAAAAAATTGCTAGGCAAGTAAAGCCTGGGTTCCCCGTTCTTCTGGGGTTTGGGGTAACCAAACACCCTTGCCCACATCTCACTTCTTCCCATAAATCTTGAAAGATTTAAAAACTGAAAAGAAACAGTGTTTGGAGCATTTGAGATTATTTGACTTTGACCATTTTTGTTGTCTTAAAAGTGAACCAGAAGATGGTAATTTTTTTATTCATGAAAGTCAAATCATTCCCTACTGTCTCTTCAGACAGAAGTTGACCTTGCAGAGTGCTATGGCTAGGTGGAAATAAACCTTCTGTGAACTTCCCTAAGTCTGCTGTGCACAGAGGTAACAGCAAACCTGCCCATTAATTGTTGATTTTTGTGCATGCCTTGGTGAGTTCCCAGTGTACAAGTATGTGCTTATCTGCCGTCACCTACCTGAAACATGAATGAGATGAATATAAAAACTTGTGCTGTTTTTCCTATCATAACATTAAAAAATCAAATTCATTTGATTGATAGAATTAAATGCTAGAGGCGTTGTGGAAATGGAATTAATATATGTCAGATGCTGATGATGGGGTGTCAATTTTTTTGTGTGTGACAATCTGATATTATTTGATTTAAACTGCTAAAAACCCTGTTAGTTAAACTGGTCACGTCATTTTGGCACTCTTTGTGTACAAGCTTGGCAGTTTAGTTAGCTAAACTCTCAGGTTGAGACTGGTATCTAAAGTAGGTAGAATAAATCATTTTCTAGGGGTGACTAGTGCAGGTTTAGATGCTAAAGTTAGATGAAGTGAATGCACTCCCATAATCTAAAAACAATGATTCACTGGATGCATTTCTGGTACTGTAATAGTATTTATCACAGAAAATATACATTCTATTAAATGCCTGGTCCAGAGTCTGGTAACTTTAATTAAGCAGAACTTCAATGCAAAAGCAGGACGGTGGGGAGAAAGATGATGATAAGAAAGGAAATGTATTTTTTTTCAATGACAGAAATGATTAAACCAAGGTCAATAATGGCAGCTGTTATTACTGCTGTAATCCTAAAAGTGGCAGAAATAGTCATATTACCGTATTGCAGAAACCTGAGTGGAGCAGTGACTTAAGTGAAACAGTCTGCATCTGAGAAAAGCAGTCAAACGTCGCAGTCTCCAGTGTGTTTGTGAGAAGCAGTCAGCCTGGCTCTGTTACTGCTGGCTGGGCATCAAGGATAGCCGCTGCACTGAAGTCAGTGAAAACCGTAAGAAGTTGGTAGGTTTGGGGTCAGTTGTTTTTTTTCATGGGGAAGGAGAGAGATAAAGCAGTGCTGTTCTTTGTCATGGTATTTCTTTTTCTTCGAACTGTGGGGCAGTAAGTTTCCCATGATCAATATAAACAACTGTGGTATGGTCAGTAGCAACAACTATGGTATGTGTGACTAGAGACAAGATGTAGTGAGTACTTTGTTGTTCACGAATTAAAAGATTGGCACATTATTTAATATGGAGTCCAACCTTAAAAAAGAAATAGATTTTGCTCACAAAAAAAGCGGGCATGACAAGGAAAGTGTAAAACCAGAATTTTGTTCCACTTCACAAACCTACTCTAAAGCTTACTTTTGCCGAGGCTGTAAAATAGCAGATTAGTAAGAGGCAATATAATTCTCAGTGCAGAGCTGAAGTTTTAAGTAGCTAGGTAGGAATACATGACGTTACCATCCATCTCACTGCTGAATAAGTGAAAATGAGAAGAGCTCTTATTTGCAGAAGCCTATGCATTGCTTTTGTCTGTGCTGTAGCCGCTTTAGGAGGAAACAAGTGATGCAGCGTATCTGTGTGTTTCACAGACTGTTCTTTAGCTTCTTTGGAATTCACAAATTTTTGGAACAGCTCGAAATCATTGGAGAAATAAAACTATTTATTGAGTGCATATTATTAAAAACTTGTAAGACAATCAGATACATAGTTATTTTTATACACAGTTCGGTATAGCTGTGAAGCTTTCCCACATGTTAGAGTTGCGGAGAGAGGTTAGGATACATTGAAATGTTCTTCTCTTGAGAGAATATGCTAGGCAGTTTTTTAATGGTGGTAAAACATGGCGATAAGGGCTGTTGTTTTGCAGTTATCCATAGCTGTACAAGCCATAAAATGGTAATACTTTTGCCCCAGCTTTCAACAGTATAAGCTGGACTTTAGTGTTAAAAATTAAGCCAACAGGTTTGCCTGTTCACTTCTTATTTTCAAAAATGCCTTCATCACTGCAACTCGAGCAAGCAGGTATGAGGAAGAGGAACAATAACCTCACCTGTACCGAGGCTCCCAACACAGTTCTTAAGGCTACAGCTCAGCTAGTGTTAATAAAACAGGGAAAACTTCAGCTGAATCTTTCATTTGCATAGCACAGTTATCTTATCAGTAGCAAAGAAATTGATATATGTAACAAATATTTTTTCTCCCTGTGCTGTGGTCTATTTAAAAAGGAGAGAGTAAATTTTATTGTCTGGGAAGGAAATTTATAGAGGGAGTATATTTCTCACGTAAGAAAACTTACTAAAGGAAAATATTTAGGCAAGTCAGCGTGAAGGAGCCCCAGCTGCAGTGATGAAATGTAGAACAGGAAGTGTTGCAAGGAATTACACCCTCATCCAGTATTCTACCTAATTAGCATTAGGCATGTTTATGCATGTAAATACAGGCTTCCCTCGTGTATACTTTGCTGTTCACACTCAGAGTTAAACTCAACCGTGGGACAGCTACTAATGTGCCAGCTGCATCATTAGTACATTTAATACATCTTAAAACATTGTAAAGCAGGAATGTACTTCAGTGAATAGTAAATACTGGAGACGGAGGGCAACATCACAGAATGGTAGGAGTTGGAAGGCACCTCTGTGGATCATCTTGTCCAAACCCCCTGTCGAAGCAGGGTCACCTAGAGCAGGCTGCACAGGACTGCATCCAGGTGGGCTTTTAATATCTCCAGAGAAGGAGACTCCACAAACCTCCTGGGCAGCCTGTTCCAGTGCTCCGTCACCCTTCAGAGTGAAGAAGTTCTTCCTCATGTTCAGGTGGAACTTCCTGTGCCTCAGTTTGTGCCCATTGCCCCTTGTCCTGTCGCTGGGCACAACTGAAAAGAGTTTGGCCCCATCCTCCTGACATCTACCCTTAAGATACTCATAAGCATTTATTAGGTCCCCTCGCAGCCTTCTCTTCTTCAGGCTGAACAAGCCCAGCTTCCTCAGCCTTTCCTCATAGGAGAGATGCTCCAGCTCCCTAACCGTCTTCGTAGTCCTCCTCTGGACTCTCTCCAGTAGCTCCTCGTCTCTCTTGAGATGGAGAGCCCAGAACTGGATGCAGTACTCCGGATGGGGCCTTGCTAGGGCAGAGTAGAGGGGGAGGAGAACCTCCCTTGACCTACTTGCCACACTCTTCTTAATGCACCCCAGGATCCCGTTGGCCTTCTTGCCAGCAAGGATGCACTGACAGCTGATGGTTAACTTCTTGTCCACTGGCACTCCCAAGTCCCACTCCACAGAGCTGCTCTCCACCAGGACAGCCCCAAGCCTGTACTGCTGCGTGGGGTTATTCCTCCCCAGGTGCAGGACCCTGCACTTGCCCTTGTTGAACTTCATCAGGTTCCTCTGCCCAGCTTTCCAGCCTGTCCAGGTCACGCTGAATGGCAGCACAGCCTTCCAGTGTATCAGCCGCTCCTCCCAGTTTTGTGCCATCAGCAAACTTGCTGAGGGTACACTCTGTCCCTTCATCCAGGTTATGGATGAAGAACTTGACAAGACTGGGCTAAGTACTGACCCCTGAGGGACACCACTAGTTACAGGCCTCCAACTAGACTCAGCGCCGCTGATGACAACCCTCTGAGTTCTGCCATTCAGCCAGCTCTCAATGCTCCTCATCGTCCATTCCTCTAGCCCACACTTCCTGAGCTTCCCTCGGAGGATGTTATGGGAGACCATGTCTAAAGCCTTGCTGAAGTCGAGGTAGATAACATCCACTGCTCCCTCTTCATCTACCCGGCCGGTCATGCCATCATAGAAAGCTATCAGATTGGTCAAGCATGATTTCCCCTCGGTGGACCCATGTTGACTACTCCTGATAACCTTTTCCTACACTTGCTTAGAGATGACATCCAGAATGAGCTGTTCGATCACCTTTCCCGGGATGGAGGTGAGGCTGACCAGCCTGTAGTTTGCTGGGACCTCCTTCTTGCCCTTTTTGAATATTGGAGTGACATTGGCTTTCCTCAGTCCTCAGGCACTTCTGTTATCCAGGACCTTTCAAAGTTGATGGAGAGTGGCTCAGCAATGACATCTACACTCGTGGGTGCATTGAATCAGGACCCATGGATTTGCTGGTGTCCAGTTTGCTTAAATGATCTCTCACCCAATCCTTCTCAACCAAGGGAATGTCATCCTTTCTCCAGGCTTTCTCTCTTACCTTCGGAGAGTAGAATTCCTGATATGTTGGTTGTAGTCTTATTAGCATATATTATATAGCAATATGGTGGTTGTAGTCTTACTAGCATACTCCTGTCTGAGGTACTCGCCTGATGGTAAAACATGGTAGTAGCAGAGTGTAGTCCGATAGTATTGATGGTCATCCACAAGGTGGACTATTCAAAATACAGGGTTAGGATATGTCTGAAGTTAAGACACAAACCAGAAACTTGATACTGTAGGTAATATACTCAACACAGCAGTGCAAATGAAATGCAACATATTTTAATTCAGCCAGCGTACACTTCAGTGAGTTGCTGAAATTTATTTCTGTTACGTTAAATTCTCAAAACCTGAATAACTATTGTATTGCATTATTAAAATACTGTCATGTTATGTCCTTAAGTGAGGTTTCCATAATGAAACAGCCTTGCTTTTTGTAGCTTTCTAGGTCAAACTTTTGAGTACTCTGTTTCTTCATACCTTTTTGAGATTTTTTGTTACGTAGTCCCTTAAATGTAGCACAAGATAGTTTATTATTATTGTTATTAATAATATATCTTAAAAGTTAGTAGATCTCTGAGTATGTAATCTTGTAATATTCCAGGTATTGCAAATCTTGTGCGAGATCTTGATTAGCAAGGTTAAAATATTAGTTATGTTAGAAGTTATGTTAGAAGTTAGAGAGCTAATCACACATTTCGAGTTTGCAAGAATTAGAATTCTTCCTTATAAACCAAATTATGTGATGCTGTGTGTCTGTTTTAGCTTCTTGAAGCCTGTTTCCATGTAAAATGTGACAGTAATATCTTGCTGAGTTACAGAGGAGTTCTGAAGCTTAATAAGAGGGTATTTTTTATCATTTTAAGACATTTGAGTGGAAAATAATATATTGGAACAAATTATTTTAGAAAAAAAAACCCCAAAATTTAATTTTGGAAATATGTGCAGCCAAATTTTAACATGATCAGTGTTATAGAAGGAGTGCGTGTTTCGTCTTTGGACAGTTCAAGAACAAGGTATATTGGCATTGATTTTTCTTTTTCCTATCTGTGAAATTTCGTGCCCTTTCCACAGTTCAAGAAAGAAGAAAGGATGGGGACTTGTGCCTACTCTCCTATATATGTGTAAGTTCATTGGCTTTAAGGAGTTTGCTAGTTCACAATGATGGTGACTGGGAGGATCAGTCTTGTTACTTGTGCCACTGAAATGCATTACATCTTTTTTTTATAGCTGCTAAGATGGAACAAAACCCCAGTCTAGAATGGCCCTTTTTTGTACTTTTTGTCCTTTTCCCCCCCTTATGTAGGAGGGAAGTGTACAGTTAGTTGGGAGCTACCTATGAAAACTTAGTTATGACTAGAAATGCAGGTTAATAATTGACAGCCATGCTGCAAGTAACAACGACTTCTTTGTGAGGTAATTTACATTGTCCCTGTGACCTGGGCATTTTGGTCTTGGCAATGAGGTGAGGTCAGGATTTTGTCACTGTGACCTCTTGTACCTTGATTTCAGTTATTGAGTCCACTGCCTGGATATATTTTTTTCTCCTTGCATGTTCTTCCCCTTCCAAGGGTTAAGTGAGGCAGCTTGCATTGATAATTTCTGAATTATTCAAGTCTGATTGCACACATTGTGAAAAATGATGGATTTTAAATTAGACACATTTGGAACTAATTTCTCCAACACACAGATGGCTTGAACAGAGAAAAAAGTGAACCTAATAACTTACTGAAGAGGAAAGTATGTACAGTACCATTCTGACATTTATGTAGCTTGTTGGGGGACTCCAAATATGTCATTTACAATGCCCAGGCTTTGTACAGTTCAAAAGTATTCATTCTCCTGTGAAACTCAAGTAACTTTATACCAGTTAGTTTGACATCTGTACAGAGATATATATGAAAAATTCAATCAGTAAAGTATTAAAGGATAGCAACTTTATTAATGCAAATCTACATGATCTCATGGAAAACATATCTTTTTTGATTGAGACCATTTTCTGAATTTAATTGGTAGAAATAGCTCCTGACATAGTAGACTTCTAATAGGCATTAGTCTTAGCACTGCACAGCGTTTTCATGTCTGTATTTATGTTTTAAAGACTCTGCACCCTGAGATGAAGAGCAGATTTTCCTTCTATAGAATAAAAATCTGTAATTTGGAATGAGTGACTCAAAAAGGTTTGAGATGCACGAAAATAACTGACATATGCTGCACTGCTGCTGCTAGCATATATAAATAGGGGGGATTTTAATCAAAAGAGATTGTTCAGCCAGTTGAGGAAAACTGGCATGTGCATATGCCAGAAAGAAAGGATGCATGTAAAAAAAGTATAGTCTACATTTTTGTTTGTTTTCAGTGTAGCCATTTAAATAGTGGCAAAGAAAGTTGAGTTTACAGGATATGAGACCGTATCTGAGTTGCGAAGGAACTGTGGCATAGACTTGAATATACTAAAACTTTTATAAACATAGTGAAGATACTTCCACAGAACACACACATTTATAAACACACATTTTCTAGGGTGGGGAGGCAGCTTAGAGACCCTGACACGTGTTTTGTACTGTTTGCTTCCTCTACTAGTTCCCACTGAAATCAATAAAAATGCATATGGAGCAAGATAATATTCAGTTTAAGCTAGGGTGCCTTAACCCAACCCAGTACAAATACGTACCAGATGAAACAGTGGAATGTGAAAGCTTGTTTGTAAGTTTACTGAAAAGGTCAAAGTCTCAGATCACCTACTTAAGCCGTGTATGGTTTTTTCCCCCTTGGCAAAAGAAGCCATATTTTATAATCATTATTTTTTCCAGTTTTTTTCTTTGAATTACAATAAGGAATGTATATAGAAATATACCACAATGCTGAAAGTCAATCCTTTGAAATGAATTAATGTTGTTTTCACTTGGCCATGAACAAAGAATCTTTTTTCACCAGGAAAAATTCTGTGATTCTGCGATTCTGTGAAAAATGCTCTGTATCTGTTGCTGAAGGATCAATGAATTCTGAAAGTTGGGGAAAGCTTCTGGATTTCTGCAAATGGCTGTTGACAGGAGAAAAAAAAAAATTGGTGACCGCTGAAAGCCCCATGGCATTCTGTGGCAACTGACGAGTTGTTTTTCTTAATGTATTGGAGAACGTTGCAGATTTTGTCTGACACAATGTACCTCTGGTGAGTCTTGAGGCTTGACCTGACTTGCTTTTTAATAAAGAAGTAGTAAATAGAAAATTGCTGTCTTCAAATGACACCCTGAAACCATTATTTAAGACCCCAAGAACACCCATCGCTCTTTCCTTCAGGTGGAAGATGACAGATCACAGTACATTCTTAGCAAATATCTCCCTCTTAACCAGCCATGAGCAGTAAGGTTTTCCCTTGTTTTGTTTCTAAAAAAACTGCTGGAAGTCTCTTTCTAGGCCGTGTAATGGAATCAGTCAAGATAGGAGGAGGACATTGGCTAGGAAAGGGGAATAAGTCATATATGAATTTCAATCCATTTTGAATTTCAGTTGCTTTGGGCAGAAAGGTAAGAGGTCAAAAGTTGTCATCTCTGCAAATGAAGACTGTCCATATTCATTAAAGCCTTTCTGTTTTCTAATCAGGTCTATTTACATGAGGTAGGTTTTATAATTTGCACCTTGTGTTACGACCAAATGAAATGTTGTAAAAAAATCACATTTTTTCCTGTTGCATCAGGAGCTGCAAGTAACCAGTGTCTTTCGACACCTGAGGAGGATTGCCATTATTTTAACTTCAATTAAAGACATATTTTAAACACTATGTGAACATGTCAACTCAGAATGACGCAGGATTTCCATTTCCTCAAAAGAATTTTTAGGTCTGCTGTATTTAGAAATAGTAATTTTGAAATTCATGTTCAGTCTCAACCAGTATACATGTAATTCATTGCCTACATAACAAAGAGAAGATAAAATACCTTTGAAATTTGAAGATCTAACTTTATGACTTGCCTTTGTCATGACATGGCATTTTATTTGTATATGTACTGTTGTTTATTTACAGCAATGCAGTGATACATCTCCATCTTCATGGAACACTGAAGTCTAATTGTCTGTGAAGGGATTATTAGGTGTTGAAAAGTTCTTGATTTTTTTTGCTGAGCTGGAAAGAAAAGTTCAGAGTTACAGGTGGTATTTGCAGGTAGAATCAACAGTTTTTTCACACTTGCAGTGAATGTCAAGACGCTGCTCCCTTTTCATGATGACCCAAAGAGGGATTTAGAGCTTTTGTTAGTTTGGGGGTTAATAAAAGCTGCCTTTTGTCAGTGCTATGAAGTTCAGTGATTTTTACATCTGGCACTTGGACAGAAGTCCGTGCCACCATTCTCACTGATTTAATAGTTAAATGTTGCCTTGCAGCTATTTATAGGAGTACAGTCTTTTTTCAAAGAGGGAAGGATTTATACACATATCCTCCTGACTTCATCTTAACCATTTACTGTAGTTTTCAAGCTGCAAGACTTTGGTGGTGTTCTGAGAGGTTTTTACATATTGAACAATCACAGAGAACATGTCTGAGTTTTTATCCAATTGAAATCAATACATCTTGTCTAGTTTTCGTCACTCGCTAGTATTTAATTATCTACAAGCAAGTCAAATTGATTACACAACAGAAGAACCTTACAGCTTTGAAGCAAAATGACTGAGTCTTTAAATTTAGCTAGGACAGCTATTAATGCTGGTGGCAAAATATAATCAATACAATTCTTGATTGTCAAAGGTGCTTGTTCACATATGTGTCTTCCTTATATTTTGGATTTAAAGAAAACAGTCTTACAGTTTGGTCCTTTATTTCAACTTTTGTGATGTGGCAGAGGTTTTAAGCTTGGGTCAAAAATAGAGCAAAATATCTATAAATTTGTGCCTAGTTAAAGGGTTGAATGAGCTCTTTTTGCAAACAGGAAATGTACAACTTGTGTACAGTGTATGTACATGCATACCTTGCATGAAATCTCTAGATGCCGACAGAAATCCTTCAGTGGACTAGAAAAAAATTGTAGATCTTGTCCCTAAGAAGACATTTCGCTGCTCTTTATTTCATGTTTCTTTAGAATGAAAATGAAAAAGAAGCCTGTGTAGGGTACAACCTTAAAGTATTAAAGGAGAGAGAGAATAAAGGTCATCTAAAATGCCAGTGCAGCAAAAGCAAGAGGAAGAAGATTCCAGAGGGGAACAGGATCTAAGGAAGGAGAACTCTTGGTCAGGTAACAGATGTTTTCCCTCAAGCACAGTGATTCAACAGACACCAGAGGGGCAAAAAAGATCTAGTGAACAGCAAAATTTCTCATTTCTTTTATATTTCCTTCTACTTCCAATGTCAGAGCAATATGTCTAAAGAAGTATGAGAAGAACTATCACCTTCTTTGATATTGAAACAGGACCGAAGAAACAGATAGTTAATTCCAAATTTCCTTGTAGGAAGAGAGGAAATGCTTCCATTAATCAGATGACTAGATGCATCAAGGGAAGCTCTATAGCAGCCTAGTACTATGCATTTAGTTGAACCTCCTTCAAAGGGAGTATTGCATGGGCCAACATTTATGGTTTTCTGCTTTCCATTGCTGCAAACAAGAAAAGCAGCAGCAAAGTGCTTTACTCCCTAGAATGCTCACTAAAGTAGGATATTAGTAGAATATTCATTAGAGGTTAATCTACATGTTTGTGTTGTGCAGGATGGTTATGAATTTAATGTACCTTTGGTACTTGACTAGTTATGTGCTTGTTCTCAAGCTCCCTTGCACAGGCTTCCTTATTGCAGTTCCTCCCTAAGGTCAGGCTGTGCACTGACTTGCAAGTTGATTGGATAAATCCATTTAACATGAAATAACAGACTTAGGCATTTGGCTGGCACAGAGTTTTTTGAAAAGGATGTTGCTGGCACATTAGTCAGTTTCCATGTGATAAACACATTGTTTCTAATGTTTGAAAAATCAGCAATTTATCAGAATAAAAGGTCATCACTGAGCCAGACACATATCCATGACTGCATATGTCTTTTTCCTTTTTTTTTTTTTTTTTTTCCTCCTTTTTATAACAGCCACTAGGTAATGCAACAGTAAGCTGGGAGCCAAGTTTGCACTTTGACACAGAGCTCCTGTTGGTTAGAAAGCACTGGGAGCCATATGCTTCTGAAGTTAAAAGAAGTTTCTTTATGTTTATGCTGTTTTAATGTAGGCTGTGATCCTGCAGTCATTTGTGCAGTAAAAATTCCCATCAAATTCAACAGCAGCATGAGGATCAACAGTGGCAATTTTCTCTTAGTAGGGCTTCCAGCAAGAGGCTGCCTGCTGCTTCCAGCTATTGCAGAATGCAGCCTCATGCTGCTCATGGGACTGAACAGCTGTGATCACATTACATCCACCCAGCGGTCTTTTCACTCACTGCCTATAAAATGACAATGGATCAATTTTAAACTGACCCTGTTGACTTTTAAAGCCCTTAGCATAGAAGGAACTGGTTTTCTGTAAGCCTCTCCCATTCTTTTGGCTCTTGAGTCCTCTTAGTTGTCTTCTACTCAGAGGTTGTTAGTTGGCAGGAATTCTCTTACTGCTGCCCCAATGGTTTTGTAACTTGTTTCTTCTCAAACGTCTCTTTGTTTTCTTCTCCTTTCATGTTTTTTAAAATGTTGTGGGACTTCCAGTTTCTGATACACCTTTCTTCTCCCTCTCCTCTGCCTCGTGGAAGTGTGTTCAGTTTCCGTTGCTCTTCGACAAAGCAGCAGCAATGTCCTGCTTCCTTACCACATTTCATAATGATTTTGCATAGTTTCAGTTTTAAAATACAGAGTTGTAAAATAATTCAGGCTGGAAGGGACCTCTGGAGTCTATCAGGTCTCAAAACAGGGCTAGATTCAAAGCTAGATCAGGTTGCTGAGGGCTTTGTCCAGTCAAGTTTTGAGTATCTCCAAGAATGGAGATTACACAGCCTCTCTAGGAAACCTGTTGCGGTGATTGCGCTCATGGAGAATAATTTCTTATTTATGCTTGACCAGTATTTTCCTTGCGGCAGCTGTGATTGTTGCCTCTTATCCTCACTCCAGTTTGCAGATCTCTCTTATACTGAAGGCACAAAACTGGACACAGTCTTTCAGACACCTTTTGAGTGTTAGGTAATAGGCATAATCACTAATAGTACTGCTCAGTATGTGGCATTTGTTGCCACACGAGTGCACTGATTGCTCACATTCAACTTTTCTACCAGGACAAGGTCATTTTCTGCAGAGCTGCTGCCTAGTCAGTTGGTCCTCAGTCTGTGCTGATGCACTGTGTTGTTCCGTCTCAGGAGCAGAACGTGCTTATCTTTGAACTTTGTGAGGTTTTTCAGCCTGTTTCCTCAGCCTGTCAAAGTCCCTTTGAGTGTCAGCCCTGTCCTCTGAGATATCAGCCAGTATCCCTACTATGATATCATTCATGAGCTCTGCTGAGGGTGTGTTCCATCCCATTCTGCAGATTGTTGATGATGTTAAACAGTACCAGTCCCAATAGTTGGGTTTTTTTCAGGTTTCAGTGTGTCCTTAGAGCTGGGGGCAACTTGATAGGAGAAAAGTAGTTTATAGTAATTATAATTTTGTAGCAATGTAAAATAGAATAAGTCTTATAAATGTTGAGCTATCATGTTGACGTATGTGTTGGAAACGTCTCCACCAAACCTGACCATTAATGAGGCGAGACCTACATTCTGGTTATTAATATATGTACAACACATAACAAAGAAGGTTTGTCTGACTCTTCCCATCTTAGGGACATACAACTGAGACCAAACTTTTCAGATTGGGCCCACTTAGCACTAGAATTTTGTATTTACTTGTGGCTTAAAATGTGGCTGCTCAAAAATAGAGAAGGTGGCGATGATTCGTATTGCAGCCACAGATCTGTAATGCTTGGATTTGGAGATGGGAGCTTTGCTATTGTAAACATTAATGAGATATGTTCTCCTCTCTACTGATCAGATAGAGAGTAGGATGCTTATAATTGAGTAGTTTCTAGGTATGTTTGGGGGAAAGCAGAGAGAGCATGTGGTTTGTTCAAAGGTGCATAGCAAATGAAGCTTGCACCATTTGACCAAAATTTGATCATCTGAGTCCCAGTCCAACTCTTTAACATGAGGCATCAGCTCAGTGTCAATAGCAGACACCTAGGGAAGAATAAGGGAATCGTTTTGTGATGCTTTCGATCTATACTTTTCCAGCATCCAGTGACCTCTGGAACTCTTGGGCCAGATAGGGTATTTTAGAATTTTAATAATACCTTTTTGTGTTTACTGATATCTTTCATAGTTAAATGAATGAGTTTCAAGAGAGTTTGGTTTCAAAGAGTCTTGGCACTTGCATCTCCAAAGTCCTTGGTAAATGGCAAAGTACCTGGCAGTGGATTTTGAAGTGAGCTTCTTCCATTGGATCAGCTTACCTGGTAGGCATGACTACAAGGAATCAGTAATAATGTTAGGTACCTGACAGTTCAGTCCCAATGAACCTTTATGTCTCATGTCAAATGAAAATGAGTTTGCACAGATATTGACCTCTCTGTCTGTGCTGAACATCCTAGGTCTACTCAATCCAGTGTGTGGTGATGTGTCATTTAATCACAATCACAGCAAACAATGAGCATTTTTTTTGCTGTTGCTTGTTTCTCTTTTTCCCATAGTGTCTCATGCTTTTTGCTGACTTTTTAGTGGTTTTTTTGAGTTGAACTGACTGTTTCTGTTAGCCCAGAAGAGAATTTCCTCCCAGCAGAAACATGAAAACCATGGGGCAATATTAGGGAGAATTACTTCCTAATAGCCTGGAAATTCACATTGGCCAGAGAGAAAGACAGCACCACAAACGGGGTATTGATGACCATTCTGTAGTGTTTCTAGCTTTATTTTGCCTCTTTGTTCTTGCACTTGGTTCTTTCTTCACGGGCAGTAGAAATGCTGCCTGTCATGAGTCTGACACCATGTGACTAGCTAAGTTCTCCAAAATGAGAATGTTTTGGAATTGTATGTGCAGGAAGTTTAATTAGGCACTTGAAAAAAACCTGAAAGCTTATGCTTTTCGTTTTGACATCTTAATAGTGAATTTCAACTCAGAAGACCAGGTTCTGAGGCTCTCACCTCACCATTGTTTCTAGGCCCTTAGGCTCTCTGGCAAGAATCAAAGAAATCTTGAGAGACCCTGCCAAGGCTCTATCAGAAATGAACCTATCTGCTTGTATTTCCACCAAGTGTTTAATGGCTAGTCATTTGTCAACAGGTGAAATGTTCTGAGTTCTTCTTTTTTGTATAAATGGTGGTCACCCCACGTAAACACAGCGATATGTCCACAGGCAAGGTCATAGACCTTGATTATTTTTTGCTTAGCTAGCTGATTCTTTTTTTTTTCAGAAGTTCAGAGCCACTGTGGTTGCTTGGGTGACTCAACTTAATACTGTGAGTAGAGAACAGTCAAAGAGTTTATAAAATGGTAAAGAAAATTTTTGCCACTGACAAAAATTTGTTCACGTAAAGTATGCAGCAATTAGTTGCAAAAAGCTTCTGATGAGCAAAGTCAGGAGTAGCTGGTAAACAAACTGTGAGGACAAAATGTGTCCTGGTCAAGTGCTTAATTTGTAATGATAGATTTAGCTATATTTCACTCCAGTTTTCTAAGACCTTGTCTTAGGAAGGCCTCTTCTAATTTGTTTAACTCCTGATCACTTTATTGATGCTTCTAGGTCTAGAGTTCCAGATAGCACCAAAGAAATGGAAGCAGCACTGTGATGTGAAAGGTAATACTGCGCACAGTAGGAACATTTCCTCGCGTGGCTGCATTGCTTTGGGAGCCTGGGCAGGCTAAAAATGTGATTTGCATTTTCTTTCTTGCTTTGGAGTGTAGGTGCTGTTCTGTGTTGTGGGTAAAACCACTGCTGAGTAGCAGGGGAATGGTATATCCTTCTGGATAGGGAGTGGGTAATGGGTAGATGCCCACAGTTCTGAGCAACTTGGAGGAATGGAGATGTTTTGACGTAAGTCTAGATAGTCCTGATGTTCTGGACGAGTAAAGAGGTTTTACGAGCCAGTACAACGAGTCTCAGTGCTGGTCTGTACCATAGAGAGGCAAGTCCATATCTTGTTCTTTGTCTATACGTGATAAAGTAGTAATTTCTACGACTCTTAATGGTTTGGCCTGTTTGATTGCTGTGGAAGTTTTGCATGACCCTCTTGGCTGCATATACATGTGCTAAAATTGCCTCTACAGGCACAATAGCAAAGCTTAGCATCATTATAAACCATATTTGTTATTACTTAAGGGAAATAAATGGTTATCTGTGTTATGCATGAGCATGCTGTGGTACTGCATTACTCTGCCTTCCATCAATATATCTTGTTCTCTTCCTTCATGGGCTAACACTCATGATACTTCCAGCGGTACATCTTAAAGCTCAACCAAACGAATATCATAACCCAAACAGGTGAAAGAAAAGGGTATTAGGATGTTGAATATTCTAATACATGAATCAGCCAGCCATACAGTTACGTTTTAACAGCATAATCAAAACAGAGATATATCTGTGTAATAAAATTGACTGTTGCTATAACCAATACACTTAGAATGATTACATGATTATAATGAAAATGCGGTGGTTATTTGCTACATTAATTAGCTGTTTATTTAATGTTATACAAATGTGTTTCCTTTCAAGTAATCGTATTTCTTGCTGACATTTCTGAATAGGACTACCAATTATTTAAACATGGGTAGGTAGAGGTGCTGACTGTGTGTAAGCTACAACAGAAGACAGTGGAATAGGGCTTCATAATTTTAGTCTTTTAACATGTTAGTGTCCAAAGCATGTTGTTGTTAACACAAACCTTTGATTGTGTTAACAACACCTTTTTAAATAAGTAGACATCTTTGATACCCACTACACAGCCAAAGTTGCTAAAGATAGAGATGTTGCTTCTCTGTGCTGAACTTTTCCTATATCTTCCAGCAAGTCCAGCTCCCAAAGCCCTTGGAGAAATATTTAGTGGTTTGTTCCACTCCATCTCAAGGTGAAATCGAGGGAGGTTTTTAGTGTTTTGGACTTTATTGCAGTGTCATGATGTCTCTGTAAACATAGAAAATTTCTTTGACTTAATGAAAAGATGAATAGTGTAATCAAAATGTAAAAATGTGTACAGCTAAACTGTCTTTTCGAGTCAAACTTTCTTGAAACTCAGAAGACACAGCTTACTCTGTGCTAATTGGGTAGTTTCATAAATCATCCTCATAATGAGGATGCTTGCAGAATCCCTCTGTCTCTTGCTTTCCCATGCAAATCAAAGCCACATCCTTAGCTGACGTCGGTGCCTGCTTTCAGTGGGGAGTATTTCCAGCAACTTGTGCTTGACTTGCTGTATCTGAGGACTGGACCCACATGATTTCCATCTATAGTGATCCTACACTTAGATAAAATTCATGAGTCTGAAAATTGACATGTTTAAACACATGTAAGTACTTCACTGGTTGAATGCCTTAAATAAAAAAGTAGATTGCTCGATCAAAGTGCTTTTTCCTAGTATTGTACAACAGTCTGAGCCATAAGCTGGAGGTGACTTGGGTATTAATAATATATGGGGTTTGCTCTAGATGTTTATTCAAAAAAAATCTTTTCATGTGCCGTCTCTTGTAATATTTTCTTTAATACAATTTGCTCTTTTCTTGGCTGCTTCCCTCTTAGTTATATTAAAAGAACATGCAATATTTCTTGTAGCACTCTCTCCTACATATAGATACAGAGTTTTTTTTGCCAGTTTTGTATGTGTAAAACATTTCCCTAATCAATAAGCCATCAGTGTGATAAAATTGCAACTTAATGTCTTTAGAACTCTGCATGTGGGTTTTCTACATTGGCAAAAGTATAATTAGCCAGGAAATTTTTGAGCCAAGTACATTCTCAGCTTGTTTGAGCAGCAACAAGCCAATTCAGTCAATCATGCCTACTGATAAGATGTTTCACAAAAAGCTACGCAAAGTACAGTAAAAACGTCCATTTGTTTTCCTTCGAAAAGGGTTGAAAAATGTAAATATTGTATATCAGAGATGGATTAGGATGGGAACTTTTAGTCTGTCCACAAACTACACAAAGTGACAAGCCCTTCTGGCTTCTGCAAATCTGTCATGGTCTGTATTTAAAAATCCATTGGCTACCAGAACTCCTCATCTTGCACATGCAAAATTACCATGATTTTTATATCTGGATTCAAATTTTTACAAGCATGATTCTAATACTTATACACAAAGGTGATACAAGCAAATGTAGGAAACTGAGAAAAAAATGCATTAAAAACTATTATACAAAATATGGATTGGTACAAGGTTTTCTTCATTGGTTTATTAGTTCAAAACAGTGATTTCCTCTGAAGGGCTGACTGACAGAGAAAGATATACTCACACGTGAACCTCAGGCCATAGAAAACGTCATTCCAAACTCTTCCTTGGATTTTGTATTTAGTAGACAAAACTGAAGCCATCAGAAAGGAGGGAGGTGGACAGAAAGTGAATTATGATTTTAAATGCTTTGTTTTGGAAGGTATCAGTGGAAGACTAGATCCGTTGGCCTTTTTGCTGCCTTCTCTTTTCTCCTGTAGGACTTGCAGGTAGCTCTGATGGTAGACGCCCGAAGGACCCGCACAAATACGGATTTTAATGAGCCGGCTTAAACTTCCCTGCTAGTAAATGGTGTCGGGCCTCTACTGCAGAAAATAATTCCTTTTATCTGTTGCTGTCTGGGATAACACATAAGCATCAGTTAAAATCTGAAGCCTCTGCTTCAGTGGGACACAAGCCCACATTTAAAACTACGCACATGTGTAACTGCTGTTCAGAATAGATTTTTTTTTTTAAGCAGGCTTTGTATTTTAATGACATAAAGAACAGCAGCATGGGGGTGTTCTTGTTTTGTTTTTAATTTCTGATTTGTTTTATCTTCTGGTAACCTAAATATTTTTAGACAAGAGATTTGGCCATACCTGTGGTGCCAGGGACTTCAAGCTCTTCTAAGCTACTCCAGCTCTTTGTCCACAACTTGTTCCCCACCTACATGAACATAATTTATTATTCCCTTTGCTGGTATGAGTTGTGAATAAAATTATCTGTTCTTCCGCTCTGCATTATTGTGCTTTCTTCATATCATCTAACAGGCATATGTGTGAGTGGATGTCAAGAATCTGACCGGTCTTTTTCTAAATGTTGGAATTGTCTTGCATGCTTGCCTTATCAGTCAGCTTTGAAAAAAAAACAGCTGCACATCCAGTTGGAGTTAGTAGCTGGACTTCAGGTTCTTAGTTATTTAAGATGTAACCGTTTTTATTTTTCTTGTTGCGTGGCATATATCAAACCAGTTTTCACACTTGCAGAGAGGAAAGCAGTGTTTGCTTTGGGACGCATTTTTACTCTATTTCTTGCTTTCTTGTTTCTGTAAAGTACAAAAGAAAACAGCCAAAGATATCAGTCATCCCTTATGCTTTAGATGTAGAGAACATTAACTAAAGAATAGAAGGAGAAGATGTTTGGTACATGGTGAAAAGAATGGGATCTGTACTGAGGAGGAAGAGATAAGGAGGAAATGAAGAAGCCTTGTGCTGGCTTTTTATTAGAATCGTAAGATCACATGTTAGTTCAGGTGGGAAGGAATCTTAGGAGGCCTCTAGCCCAACCTCCTGTTTGAAGCTGAGTCAGCTGTAAAATCACATTGCTCAGGACTTTATCTAGCTCTTGAAAGCCATACCCATTTGAAAACCTCGAGGAACTCCAGAATGCACAATACCTCTCAACAGCACATTTCATTGCTTTACTGTCCTCGTGGTGAAAAAGCTTTTTCATCTATCCAGTTGGATCCTTTCTCATTTCATTTGATATCTTTTGCCCCACATCCTCCTGCTGTACCACTGTGAAGAGCCTGGCTCTGTCTTCTTGATGAACTCCACTGAACTACCTGCATTTGATCGTTGTCCTTCCTGTGCTGGTGGCCCAAAACTGCAGAACTCATGATGTGGTTTAATGGTTGCTTAGCAGAGGAGGATGATGGGCTGTGTGTGGAGTAATCCAGCCCAGGATGCTGCTTGCCTTCTTGGCTGCTGGGGCATCCTGCTGGCTCATACTCCCTTTTGTAGGTTTACATCTTTATCTGAAAGGGATTGTTACTTGATTAGTAAAACTTTATAGAGCTAACCAAGACCCTGGTGACAGAAGCTGGTTAACTACTCTCATTTGGCAGAATTAGTTTGGCCTCACTCAGCAGCGAAGTGCTCAGTTATTCTCCTGCGAGACTTCCCCAACACTGGAGTGTGTAAAGGCTGTGGAGTTTGGTCTCTCGTGTATTTGGTGAATTGTAAATGTTCTGCACTCACTTTTTCCCAGATATGATACCTGCTAATCCCTGGTGACAGTGACCTGCTATTTTGAGCATGGAGTTGATGCATTATTGATTAATTCAGCGTAGACTGCACTTAAAGTGGTTGTACTTTAATTACATTTGGTATCTAGAAATAATAGCTTAGATTTTAGAGGCTTCTTGAAGAGAAGGGTTTTTGTGTACTGCAGAATGTTTCTTCTGATGCCATTTTTGTCTTATCAGGGAAAAAAGTGTGTCTTTTAATGGAGTATTCTTTTAATCTGTTTGCTTTTATATTACAATAATTTATCATTAGTAAGCTTCTTTTTCCCTGTGGATGCCTTATTTCAGCAGTACAGTTTGTTACTTCCAAAGAAATTAATACATCACTTGAAACCACTCTGCTGTATTCTCAAAATGAAGCTTCCTTATTGAACCTTTTCCTTTTGTGTGCGTATGTGTGGTTTTTGGTCAGTTACTTCTGTTTTATTAATTTTGAATTCTTTTATAATAATTTATCTTTGTAGTTTCTGGCTGTGCTCATCAGTATACTCTCTTGCTTTCTGATACTGAGAGCAAAGACTAGACAATGTAGCTAAGTTTCATAGTTTAAAAAATATTATGTCTCTTGGTCGCTTTCACATAAAAAGGTTTTATTGTCTTTTGTGGAGACTAATAAGTACCTCTTTAGCATCATGCTAATTGTGAAACACTTCAGATTCTACTGCTCACAGAAGCAGGCTTTATCTATGTCATAGTTTAACCCGGCAGCTGACAACTCAGCACCAGACAGCCACTTGCTCACCCCGCCCTTTCCCCCCCAGAAGGATGGGGAGGAGAAATGGACAAAAGGGGAAATTTGTGGGATGAGATAAAGACAGTTTAATGAGACAACATAGTAAATACTAATACTAATAATAGTAATGATAATGACAATGATAATAATGAATATGCAGAACAAACTATAAGCAATACATTTTTTCTCACCACTCAACAACCAATTCGCGGTCTGAAAAATAGTTCGAACTCCCAGTCAAGAGGGGATTCCAAAAAACTCCCAGAAAAGCAAAAAGCTGATAGCCTCCTGCCCCATGGCAACCCCATTCATAAACTGAGCATGACATTTATGCTATGGAATATTTCCATTGGCCAGCTTGGCTAGCTGTCTGGCTGTGCTCCCTCCAGCACACCTGCTCGTTAGCTGAATATGAGAAACTGAAAAAGTCCTTGCTTTATAGCAACAACTGAAAACATCGGTGTTATCAACATTCTTCTCCTACTAAATCCAAAACACAGCAGCTACTGGGAGAAAAATTAACTCTTTCCCAGCCAAAACCAGGACCATCTAGTAACTTGGAGAGATCTACATTTTCACATATCCTCTGTGTGATTTCTTGAGTGAATGATTTCAATAAAATTATCAGTTAAAGTAAAATCAGTTAAAAATAGAATCTGTTCTTGATTAAAAAAACAGTTAAATGTGTTAAACTGTTATCAACATTAGTAGGTGCTAGAGGTATGTTGCTTGAGCCTGAATTTCAGAGGGATCAGGCATCCAAAATCTTCGCATTTTATGTGCATTTTGGATTGCATTCAAACATTTAGGGTACAAATGTTTACTATACATCTGTTTTTATTTGTGCTCTGATAGTGCATCAAATACCTGATGTGTATTGTGGTACTTGGTGTGTTAGGTAGTGTCTTGGGAAGATGGTCTCTTTCCTAAAAAATTTATTGTCTAGGTTTAAGAGCAGAGACAGCAGGTGAGCACAGATGTTTAAAGGAGCATAGTAGACCCAGTAGACAAGAGAGATCAACATGAGAAGTTACAATGCTAGTATTCCACTTGCTGAAAGTGTATTTATTCTGGGGAGTGGTGTGTGTGGAACGCAACAAGGGGAATTTGTAATCAAATATCCATAAGTGGGTATTCCACTAACAGATGTTTGCTACAAGCTTTTTCTAGAGCAGAAATGAGACCATTTAAAAATGCTTGAGAAAGTGGTGAGGTTTGTGGCACAGAGTCAAGAATCAAAACCTTGGTAGTGGATGAGAGGTGTTAAGTAACAAAAGCACAATAAGCCTTGAGAACAAAATACTCTTTTTGGTTCAGTCGAGATGGGGGAGGGCTACTTGGGGGCAATGAGCTGGTCAAAGTACCAAAGGTGGAGACTGTTTCTTGCAGCAGAATTTGGAATAGTGGGGAGTGGGACAAGGGAATCATGCCAAAGGCACAGGAGAGCATGCAAAGGAAGATGTGTTGCATTAGAAACTTTGCCCTTGTGAATAGATAAAAACAGGGATACCTTGGAACATTATAGTAAGTTGTGTAAATGTACTTTAGTTCAATCTCAGAAGGATTCAAAGCAGTGATTTGTGTATTTATTTGTTTACTTATTTATTTTTCTTCAAAAGGTTTGGTGGAAATAAATGTTTGAAATTAAGTAATTTGTTTGGGACAAACCTAAGAGAAGTAAATGCTTGCACTTGCCAACATTTTCTTGTCTTAGGAGTCTTTATTTGGTACAAATTTAGTGGAATTGCTAGCAAGACTGTCAGTTTGCAGGATCTTGCATATGACAGAATAGCATAAATGCCTAAACGTTACCACCCATACAGAGAAAAGGCGAAGAGTTTAGCCTGTGTCAGGACTTCAGATTGTAGCTTTCTAAGAATAGCAAAGGATCAAAGTGCAGTGTACCTTGATTGCTGTAGATAACAGTGGATGTACGAGAGCAACAGAATGTGTGTGAGTACACTGCAATGCTTGTGTTTTTCTGACCTGGGTTTCTGTGCATCAGTTAACAAATATCCCACAAAAGCACCGGGGAAAAGAGAGATCAAGGGCACAAAAAAGCCCTAAGTTCTTGAATTCTCTGATTGTTCAGTCATTACTCAATATATTAGGTAAAAATGCTTATTGAGTTATTGTACAAAATAAATAAACATTTTTATGACCAATGTATCATGACTTAAAAACAAACCTCTGTTTGGTTTTTCTCATTCAGAGTGAAATAATAGTACCTCTGTTGATCGTAAAGAAATGCAACTTTGTGGCAGATGTATATTTTTTATTCCTTTGTAATGCTGCTGAGAAATATCTAAGAATAACAATAAGTTTAGTCCTCATGAGAACAGTAGGGACAATAAAGCTGCAAATGATCTCCATGTGTCCATATGACGTCTTATGCACTGAATAAAGTAGATATCACAAAAGTGTAAGTTTTTTCTTTCTCTTAAATCAATGGTCAGTTAGCTTTGTCTGGGGAGCACATAGAAGCTCTGTCCCATAGCTTTTCAGACCTTGTAAAGCTTTACAAATATTCTGGAGTAATTTTGTTTACGTGTGTTTTTCCCTAGCTTTGAGTATTTTTTGTCTCTGTGCATGCACGCAGACATGTACCTAAGCAAAACAAGATTTCTGTTTGGTTTTGCTTCATGCAGTCTGCCTAGCTGTGAAGTGTTTTTCAAGGCTGTGCTATAAACCTTGACGATTCTGCAGCACACACAGGCTTTCCTGGGAATTAGAAGCCGATCAGAGCCATCCCAAAGTTCTTTGGGGAATTTAGTTTATGCTGTGTCCGTAAGGCATCTCTCACAGTGAGATCCTGTGGGTGAGCAGAGCTTCTTGTGCATAAAAAGAATGCAAATAATTAAACGAGAACACTGACCAAGTGTATATCTGTACTACCAGTTCGTGGTGAGAGGAAGGGAGATTTTGGGAGATGATTTTGGGGGTGGGTGTTTTTAAGCTCAGTCCTTATCTGTTATCTTATAGTCATATGTTACGTGAAGCATGAAGGCAATGGAAACAATTACACTTTTTGAAAGATTTGCACTACAAAGTGCAATAATATAAAAATTATATTAATTATAATATGCCATAAAATACTAAAATATTTTTCTTATAAGTTGGTAAGTGGCCTTATTTTGATAAAAACTAACCTTGAAAGTTAATTTTAAAGAAATATGTAGGCACAGAGATCTTAGAAGACATCTGCACTGCAAATTCAAGGAATATTATAAACAAAGTAGCTTTTCTTATCTAGAATCTCTCTGCCTGTAAGTGTTTCTTAGAGACCTGCACAACAGGACATTCATGCAAAGAAAGAAGGAAACAAAAAAGGCTATGTCAGAAACCATTACAAGTCTGCTCAAGATCTCCCCCTTTACTGCCAGCCTGCTGGCAGTAAGAGGAGTGACGGTCTGCTTCCATTTTGCTGCTTGACCTGTGGTCAAACAGAAATAATCAGTGTGGCTCAACACTGAATAAAGAAATACTGAATCGCTTCTAAAATTGTTACAATATTTAAGACATTTGAACAGTTTGTGGGGGTTCAGGATGAATGAGGAGGAGTGTGAGGAGCTTACTGTGTAATATCTCAGTTGAAGAAGGTTTTTAGGTATGTATGAAATTTTAGACAAATTGAAAACAATGGGTAAGCATCCAGAATTAGACATTCTTAAATACTCTCCTGAAGCAAAGCTGAAGCACCCAATAAATCTACGGTGATCTTGTAGTACAGATACGTCCTGTCAACACTCCCTTACTAACTTCAGTGAAGTGTTATGGGTACATCTGCTGCTTCCAGTGAAAAATAGACAGGGTTTGAAGTGATAGCAGTTGCTGCAGGAGTTTTCTGTAATAGCTGCCAAATGGGAGGGAGGAGGAGGGGAAGACAGCAGCAGAGGAAGCAGTAACCTTCCTGCTTCAAGCAAAGAAACAAATCAATCAGTAGCTGTATGCAGAGAACTGGAGAACCTGCCTGACGTCTGTCAGGTGAAAAACTGACACGCTGAAGCAGAATCTGCTTTATAACCAACCATTGTGGGTGTTCTGCTTTTAGAGAATTATGCAGAGAGCTGTATGGAGTTCTTTATGTGTGACAAAGGTGAGATATCAGCGACAGAGCATCCCTACATAAATTTGAAGCATTACCTTAGCAATAAGTATAAACAAAGCTTTATATCTTTCATGCTCTTTTATTAAGCTCTTGTGTCTGGATTACTGCAAGCAATGTGATACTTAGATATAAGTGGACCTCTAACTAAAATATACAGTGAATACACTAAAAATGGTGGTGGTTGTTTCATCAGGAGTGAGTGGTTTAGAGGGAAGTCTCTGTAGCGTACAGCAATTGCCCAGCTCACGGCAGCATGCAGAAACACCGTTGTAACCTCGGGAGCTCCCTGGGAAGTGCAACACCCTGGAACAGGGATGTCCACTAAGTGAATCCCACTGCTTCTGGTGTGTGCTGAGAGGGACCTGTTTTGTTGTAAAGATAACTATTTTGATTTTGACTAGTAGGAGTGAAAATATGAATGAAAATACTGATAGGTTCTTTTAGAACAGAAAAATTTGGGGGCACAAAGTAAGGGCTCTTATGTTCCTGCCTCTAGCTGCAGGAACCTAACCAGAATATGCTGAAGTCTCAGCAGTCTTTCTATAGAGGCGATGGTCTAAACAAATTTGTAAGACAGGTGAGTAAATCACTGACTGCTGACTCCCAGTTCTAACCCTTTGCTGGTGAGCCTGATAGCAGCTCTCTAGTGAGTACCAAGAGTTGAGCACCAGAAGTGCCACGCAGACTTGTAGCAATACATGCAGTGTCAAACATACTGTGATGAGCACTGGTCTTAGTGGACAACATCTACCCATCTTGAGTGAAAGCCTCATTGGTGGCTGCCCAATGTCAACAGAGCAAGGTTTTGCCTAATTGTTTGGGCTGAGTGAAGGTGTTTGCTTTCTTGAAGGTATTGTGCAACAGGCTATCAGAATACCTTTATTTTTATATTACTATGAGAATATTTTTATGCAGAGGAACGGCAGAGTTTCAAAAGGCAGGGCAATATAAGAATTAACTTGTAAGTTTGAAAATATGTATGCAATTCTTGCCCTTTTTAAAAACTTGTTTAAAAATCATACATAATGAAAAAGAGCCCAGTAGATCTATAATGTGAACAAGCAGCAACAATATAAAATATCTTGTACCCATCACATTTAATTGTCTTGAATCACAAGCAAAGTACGTTTGGAAAGAGCTGTTCTGCTTTTTATAGTGGACCACTTACTGTTTCTGTCTCCTTCTGCTAATACTCATAGGTAACTTTGATAGTGTCTCTTGACAATTGCTGTGTCTACCTTTGTTTTAGGGGCATGCAGTGCTGACTTGCAGCCAGATGGTCCAGACAGATGATAAGAAAGTATGAAATGATACACTGGAGAACTCATCTCCTGCTGCCCTGTCACATTGAAAAAACACTTAATGAAATCTGAAATTGTAATATCTAGAAAATATGTACTGCAGTACGATGGACTTTCACATATCCCTCTGGGATTTAATTGTCTTTTAAATACGGTTTCTACAGAAAAGTTGCCTTTTGATGTCCATTTCTGGACAAATTCCTAGTGAGCTGGTGACGGTGAGCTGGGCAGAGAACATAATTCTTTATTCTGTGTTAGGAATTTAATAGCTTTTAGTCTGGAAATCACCCACAGACTTTAGTCTGTTCTTCAGTGCAGTTTGTTATTCACCAAATAATTTCTGCTGAAATCCTTGCTGGATGGAATGTTTGCCAGCAATTTATTTTGAGATCTTGCAATTCAAAATTTGAACCCTTTGATGAGAGAAAGGCTGCATGTTAAGCTTCTGCCTTTGGCTTTTAGAACATAGCCCTTAGAATCAGATTTCTAGTGTACAATTACAAGTTCAGTATTTACTTTCCTAGAACATTCTGTAATCATTCACGCTCGCTGTACATTTGCTGGGATGTTTGCAGAAAGCAATGTACAAAGGGCACAGACGTACATACCATGAATCTTTAGAACTCTGAATAAATATTCATCAAATATATTCTGCACTTTTGATTCTGCTCCTGGTGATATTAGATGTTACCAAAGCTAATATCAAAGCATAGAAGGTGTGACAAATCTTCAGAAATAGTGCTGAAATCATGATAGTTAGAGTTAGAAAGTACACGGAGCAGAAAAGGCAATAGATTTTATCTGAAAAACCTTTGTAAAGTAAACGTCATGGAATTCTGTTCTCCTGCTTCAGAAATCTGACTTGATCCTGCTGGAATCTGAGCCCAGGGCTGTGGAGAATAGCTTTGGTAGATTTCTGAATCTCAGATCAGATCTTACTGCTCACAACCCATCTGGTTTGTATTTGAGAAGACATCACTTTCACAACAGCTAGCTGATTATAGTGTGATGCTGCAGAGTAACACAGAGGCTGTTGCAATTTCTAATCTTTCTGGAGTACATTTTTTTCAGCCATTAATAAAGCTTTCCAGTTTTGATGAATTTGTAGAATTCTTAGATTCACTAATGCAAGAGGGTTATAGGTTAAATCCATGTCTAGTGTAAGATTTATTCACTCAATTCACTCAAGTTTTTCCCAAAAGGGTTTCATCACTGTACAAGGTAATGCAGGAATGTACCCCGTCTTTTGTTTTAGCTTGAATACACTTTCAGGACTTTTGGATCCCAGTAGCAATAAATTCTAGAATGTATTTTTCCTTGAAAGTTAATCAAGGGTAGGCGGCTTCCTTTTATGCAGCTGTGAGTATGTAACAACACATGTGCCCCTACACGTGCATACACTGATAAGAATTGCATCAGTGTTGTCACAACTATTAGTTTTGCTGCAATGACTGCAGATTTACCAGTAATAACAAAAAGAATAATTAACCCTTCCTCTCAACAATAACAAAATTTAAGAAATCTTGGAATGAGGAACAAAATTTTTGTTGGTGCATGAGCACAGTCAGTATTGTAAAGTTAGCCAAGTCTGAATTTGGTGATTTCTGTGTAGCTACGCGTAATCAAGAAGAATGAGTTTTCCTGCTGTTCTAGCTCGACACGTGTAGGTGTCAACTCGAGTGCTGAAAGGCCACAATGCAGATTTCAGTTGTCAGCTGCAACATGTTATTTTCTTTTGGTTTATTTAAGGTCCTTGATACCTAGAATCAGGAAGAGGAATTTAGCAAATGTTCTTAACTGTTGATCATCCTCTTTGAAATAACTTGCCAAAGAAGTCAAACATAATGAAGTTTTTCCATCCTGTTTTTTCTACTTTTATTCTGTAAAAAATCTTGAACTTAAAAAGTCAACTTCGTCACTGTTTTGAAGGTGTGATTTGTGGGTCTCTTCCCACAAGATGTTGAGTATTTTGTTTCAGCTGAACAGGGTACATCATCCTGTGCATGGCAACATCCTACGTGTGACAGTAGTTGTCTGCTCATTTTGAGAATCCTTCCCTGACCTGAATTTTTTTGTGGCATTGCTACGCAGGGTGGCATACTTGGGAAGTCAGAAACAGGTTTGTAAGTATTGCTCCTTAACTGTTGTAATTGGCTTTAGTGAGGTTACAGCGGTTCACAGCAATGATGAGTTTGCTATTCAGAATGTTTTCAGGATGTACAGGACATAGGTGTCTGTTCCTACATATGGACTGACCATCACACATCTGGATTTCTTGAGCTCCTGGGTCAGGTTTCTATCTCTTAGGAGGCAGATAGCGAGAAAAAGAGAAATCCAAGGCAGGCTACTACATATTTTGGCTCAGTTTTTCTGCCTAGCAGCTCTATGAGATGAGGATGCAGTGTAGAAGGGTTATAGGAAGTTATGGTTGTTAGTATTATGTTTTAGTTACTTTTGATTTAATGAGGTTTGCTGCTGCCAGGCAGCACACATTGCAAAAATAAAAGGTTACTTAACATATATCCTCTGGAGTGAACTTTCTAATCAATACCAGTTTTAATTTGTATCAGAATTAACTACTGGAACACTTCAAACAGCATTACTTACTTTCAGTTTATAATTTCCATGTCCATTATGTTTTGAACAGAATGATCCTCTCACAATATGGGAAGGATTGCAGCAAGTTACAAAATATTGCTCTCAGCTCCCTCTCACGTATGCAGTGCCTGGTTTCTGAGTTTAATTAGTATTTTCTGTTCAATTAGTAAAGCAATGGTATTTATATAGAGCTTTAGTGATGCTATGGGTTTTCAGTTGTTTTAAGTTCCCTCTAAACTGCTTTCATTTTATAATTCTGAAAATGCCAGTTGTGAGCTCCTTAAAATGCTTTTGTTGTTCCTTGTTCCCTTATGCATTTGTCGTAGATTGCAACCAGGTTCTGTTTTAAGGCAAGCCAAGAGTATCCCTTAACAGTCATTTGTGCCTTGTTGCATCCATCATGTGTAGAACAGTTTCTCCCTCAACTGCTAGGAGCACTGGAAACATAGTTGTCAGGATTTAAAGTGAATGAAGAGCAACCTGACAGGCAGAAATGGTGTTTCCCATATGAGCAAACATCCATTCATAGTTTCTGGGAAATCTTGGGGCTTTGAGCCAAAACATGAACATAGCTCAGTGTGAAAAGCATGCAGCGAGTGCTCACTGACACCAAGCATCCCCTGGTCAGCTCAACAAACAAGCAGAAAAGCCTTTCACTCTTGAATATTTCTGTAATTATGGTCACCAGGATGGTTTCACTAACATTCATGGTATCGTGTTGTTTCTAGCTCACAAGTGATTGGATAGTCCACTGTTTTACCACAGTATGAGGGTCCTGCAGGTTTCAAGAACTCATGTGCCAAGGATTACTGGCTCTTCTCTTCATGTTATTATCACTGTCTTTCATACCAATAGGAGGTTTTTGCGGCTTTGTGTGAAATACTTCCATGTTCTTCCTAGAAAGCAAAATCATAGCTATGCTGCTGAGGTGGGTCACCACACAACATGAAAAACAAATGGCCAGTAAACGATGTCCAGCACTCTTCCCAGCTTCACTCTTGTGGCTTTCCACCAGAGCAAGGGGAAGTACAAACTGCTGTTGAGGATTTGTCTAATTGACCTGGGATACATACGCCACGTAAAATGCTGCTGAACTGCATAAATAGATTTCATAGAAATCATAGAAAGTTTTGGGTCGGAAGGGACCCCTAGAGGTCATCTAGCCCAACTCCCCCGCAGCGAGCAGGGACACCGCTAACTAGATCAGGTTACTCAGAGCCCTGTCCAACCTGGTCTTGAATGTTTCCAGGGATGGGGCCTCCACTACCTCTCTGGGCAACCCATTCCAGTGTTTCACCACCCTCGTTGTAAAGAATTTCTTCCTTATATCCAGCCTAAACCTACCCTGTTTTAGTTTAAAACCATTACCCCTCGTCCTGTCACTGTTGTCTCTTCTAAAAAGATTGTCCCCA
>Ga0065711_1002018_pt1 | contig 37308 bp, 22 predicted proteins | sample Hoacrofraction12_FD_59098 | JGI IMG/M metagenome (GOLD analysis project Ga0065711, IMG submission 59098) | Hoatzin crop microbial communities from Cojedes, Venezuela - Epithelial fraction 12 v2 (version 2) | ecosystem: Host-associated > Birds > Digestive system > Esophagus > Crop | place...
CTGCTGTAGGTGACCCTGCTTCGGCAGGGGGGTTGGACTAGATGACCCACAGAGATCCCTTCCAACCCCTACCATTCTGTGATTCTGTGAGAAATCGGAAGTAAAAAAAAATTGCTGCTCTCAGGACAGATTCCTGTTGCTTCCTTGTTTGGAGTGAATCAAGAACTATGGTGGTATTTTTTTTTTTGTTGTTTTTTTTTTTGTTTGTTTTTTGTTTTTTTTGTTGTTGTTGTTTTTTATTTTTTTTAGTGTTGACAGTCTTTAACTGGTGTATAGCATGCTATCACACTGTTGTTTTGGTGATCATTGGAAAACTTAACTTGGTTGGGTTGATAACTTCATATTTTGAGAAGAACAGTGTTGTGGCCACATAGCTGATATTTGTGGGTCGTTCTTTTGTGCATAGCTAAACTGCGAGCATACACTAGAGTTGTGTTTTTCAATGACCACAGATGAAATAATGGAGATCCAGCTTATTCTGTTAATTTGAGCCAGCTCTGACCGTGACATCTACCTTAAGACTCAGCCTCTATAGTGGTGTCTGCATCCTGGGGAAAGAAAAGGGCCGGTTTTGCCCAGGTGGAGCAACCGAGAGAAGTAACAGCTGCTGCTGTAGCCCATCAGCTCCCGTTGAGACAGGGGATGGAGCAGTGCTAACAGGCTCTCAAAGGTCTGGGGTGGCTGAGGAGGCTGCAGACTGTGTGAGGAAGAGGAGGGGGTGAGGTAAGAAGGTAAAGATTTAGCAAGGCTAGGTAGGAGGAGGAGGAGGCAGAAAATGCGGAGCTCTCTCCACCGTATTGAGAATTATTGCTGTGTATTATGGCTGTGTCTGACAGTAATTCATTAAAAGGCTAATGACTTTTCCATGCTTCATTTAATATTTATTTGGGAAGAAACTTTTCTCATATGACTGGTTTTAATTTTCCTTCTCTGGGTTGGAACAGTTTGGTATTGAAACTGGGAATTCTCCACAAGTCTTCCTTTGTTGAAGGATATTTTGAATAAGAATATCACATAATCTGTTATTTGAAAAGATTTCCTTGGAGCAGAAACACAGGTATTTTATGGCATTTCTACTCTTCCAGGCCAGCATGAATGTAGAGGTAGAATATGGTGGTGTTTGTAGACGGCTGCTTATTATGTGGCCTCTCAAACATCTGTGTCAGCTTCAGGATTGTAGTATTTTACCTCTCATGATATGGGCTCTGAAATGATGCAGCAGACAGAGACGTGGCTTATTTTGCCCTTTTTCTTCCCTGCCCCTTCTCTCCCTACCATTTTCCTTCACTTTGTATTCATAGTTTTACTTCTCTGGGGATATAACTGGGTATGGTGAAGGAAGGCAAAAACAGGGGAAGAAAAGGGGTAGAGAAGTGAATGTGTGTGAGAGGACGGAAGGGCACAGAGGGATGGCAGAAAAGCAATCCAATGTCCACAAGAATTGAGACTAGGGGACTGAAAATATTATGCCAGTTATGGCTACTCTTCATCTCAAGCAAATGCAGAAGTACCAATTTCAGTAACCTGTGGTGGTGCCTCTGGACGTAACTAGTATGTGGACCACAGTGGGTTGGAATGAGGCCTCGTATCTTAAGTGAAAAGCATTTACATACTTGAAAAAGCGTTAGTTGAGGACTGGGAATAGGCTCAAGATTTTCTTTATTTTATCCGAACTCTTTTTGTCAGCCACATATTTGGAAAAAAGCAAAATTACTGAAGAAATCTTAATTTAGCATTTGTTGGTTCAGTTCTTGCATTATTAGAATGTAGATGCTGATATATCCAAAATGTCATTTAAAAAGTCTGGAAACAGCCAGTGATTTTTTTTTTTTTCAAGCAAAGGTTTGTCCCTGTTTGCTTCTACTCCTGGTTTCTGAAGTAGAATTGAGGTACATGCAACCTTTATCAAAATGTAACATGAACTTATCTTAGAAACACAGAAGAACAAAAGGATTCTTGCAATAATTTATTTATAATGTTGTTCTCATGACTGTGTTAATATTATGTAGTCTGTCTGTCTTTGAGGAGAATTTTTTACCCAGAGAAAAGTTTTAATGCTGAATTTGACTGTGTTTGATCATCTGCCTTTTTTTTTTCCTTTTGCATAATAGGTATAAATGACCAAGGATTGTACAGAGTTGTGGGGGTGAGTTCAAAGGTCCAGAGACTTCTGAGCTTGTTGATGGGTATGCCTCTATTTTACAATAATTTTTCATTATTTTATTTCATGTTGTTTAACTATCAATATTTGGTTTTGAAAGCATCTGCCTGTAGTTGTTTTTTATGTGGGCCAAATCTAGTTTGCTTTAGTCCATGCAAATAGTCCCCATATCATTGTTCTGCTGGTTTAGCAAGACCAAGATTAGCTGTTAGGAATAAACGAAGAGAACTGCTATGGGACATGTAGGAGCAAATCATGGGCTTGGTGGCAAGGCTGAAGGAAGTGGGATTAAAGCAGCCTAAGTTGAAGGATCTGATCAGAAAATTCAAAATACCAAATTCAAGAAAGTTTGAAGCTCATTGCTTAATTGTTTGAAGTTTCCACCTTTCTTCTTCCTTGTCTAATATGTACAGGTGTACACACCCATGGGTGTCTTTAATTGATCACTGTGCAAAAAAAGACATTTAGTTCAAGCTTACTGGTAAAGAGCTCTTCGGTTTAAGAGGAGGAATATGATATACATATTAATAATAACTGTGTGCCAAGGCAGGAGACAGATGGAGAAAGGATGTATTTTTATAAACTTAGTAGTATAGCTCTTATATGTGGGTAACATCTTAGACTCTCTTATACCTAGTTAACTATGTGTAACTTTTAAGATTTTTTGATTCATAAAATTACTCTCAGAAAGTTTTTCCCCCTTTTCTTTCTGGAAATTTTGATGTATCTTAAATCCAGGGACTGTAGTTCTCTTGCCACTCTGCTGTCCCTGGGGGGCGGGGGGAAGTCATACTGGCACCTGAATGAAATCCCTTGTCTGCCTGATATCTCTCACCAAAGTAGTAGCCGTGACTGCAAGATGTGCCGTGTTTCCCAATTTCTTGTCCTGAGCACTGACAGTACATGCAGTCAGACAAGACCACTGGGAATAGTTCATTTTTATAGAGTTTCCAAACCTGTCACTTGACAGCAAAGGTCTGATTCTCAGGGATTCATTGGTATGCAAAGAAGCTTGTTTGCAGTTTGCACCAGGCTCTTCTCCAGAACCATGCATGCTCCATCTGTGCTGATAACACAGTGTTCTTTGGCACTGCAAGCTGGAGGAAGCCAGAAAGTGAATTCATTTCATTACCCCAGACATTATGTGAATGACAAAGCGCTTTTATATTGTATGCTGCTGTCAGTTCAGTGCCACCTGTAAGACTTTTTATTTTCCTTCCTTTATTTTTTCAAACAGGCTGTCTCTTCAGAAATGATAAGACATCAGGCTTGGGGACCTGTGTGTCATACCAATCTGTCATAATGACCTTGCTAAATATTAATTTATGGTATCTTACTTTCATCAATATTAACAGCACCCTGAAGTTCTCCATTAGTACACATAAACCTGCCTGTATCTTTAAAGTATTGTAGCAAAAGGCTCTTTTTGGAAATACAGACTGGGATTAATAAAAATGACTGATCTGTAACAGATTCTGATGGTTGTGTATCTATGTTGGAGTTAGCTTCAATAAACAACAACCATCTTTAGACATTGACCATAGGAGGAATGATGTGTTATCACTCATAGAGTCTCAGTCAAATGCGTTTGATATTGTAAGATGTTTGTCAGTTTTGACTTACTAGCTTAGCTTGGGCGTGCAGGTCTGGCAGGCAGATTTTCCTCTTTGCCATTAGTGGTATCCAAATCAAATAAACTCAGGTTGCCAGTGGTTCAGTAGCAGCTGGAAGAGTTTACTGGGGATTCCAGCATCTGCTTTTAGTTATTTTTTAGAATTAGAAACATTTTTTGTCATTCCCAAGATTACCATATGTTTATTTGAAGTAGGATGAATACAGTGGTATCAAGACGAGGCAAAATACTGAACAGAAAAAAGTTTGGGTGCAAGCAGGTGCTCTTTTTCTGGTGATTTGTTGAAAGCAATTCTATCTGTGCTCTTTATCTGTCTGTCCTCAGAGAAGAATAAAGAAAGAGGGTTTCTTTTTGATATACGGTGGTACAGAGAATTTAAAATGACTGATTAATCTTTAATCCTTTGTCTCTGGGTATACTCTTAGATACCCTTTTATATGAAAGATCTTTTCAGAATAATAAAAACCTTGTATTAACTTTCTGTATTTTAAAATGTTTGATGAGATTTCAAAGTATTTTAAGCTACCTATCATTGACCATGAGGTTCACAGTCTGAAAGGCCCAAAGTGCAAAAGAAGTCTTCCAAATGGCAGCCAGGGGCATAATAGCATGTAGTTTTGTCTCTTTTTCAGAATATTTTCTATAAAATTTGGGAAAGTACATTGAGAGTCAAGAGAGTATGAGAAGACCAATATATGCTTTTCTAATACTGTGAATGCACATATTTTAATCTTTAATGTAAAAAATCTAGTGAAACTAAGTCTTCTGTAAAATGAGACTCGGCAATTAAAGATGCAATTATGCTTTTTTAAAAAAAAAGTTAATTTTGCAGTTAACTTAGTCCTCGAAGTTACTTGTAACTAGCATTGTGCTATGGTGATCTATTTTGCTGCAGTAATCTTGTCTAAATTTAATTGAGGCATTTAGTAAGGAAAACACTCATTACATTTCAAGGAAAAATGTTAAATTAATCTGACCTCTCATTGTAAACAGGGATATAGAGTTAGGAATTCCAATGTTATGGAGATCTGTTATAAGCAATTCAGAATGCATTGTCAGCTGTCAGGAGGCTCAGTTCTTGAAATGTGTCAGGGACGAATTCCTGTTTCATCTGTGATCTACGTAATAGACCTGATGTGGCTCATTTCATACAAACTGACTACGTGGATTTCATACAAACTACGATGTAGGTCAGCTTCTATACAGACCCTTGCTCATGGTGAAGTGACTGCTAAGGACTTGGAGTTTCTGCTGATCAGTTCAGTTTTGGTTTCTGATACTGCCTGGTGTGAAAAATGCCAGGCATTACATGTTGTACAATAAAACTTTCAGGTACCTCTGCCTTTCCCAAAACCAGCAGCTTTCAAAACAAGAGCATGGAATTCCTTATTATTTTCTATACGGTAAATGACAGTATGCGTACAGTCCTACAGTGGGCATGTTGCATATGGAAGCAGAGAAGTCTCCTTCTAACCTAGTTTAGTGAACTGGACTGTTTTTATAAACTCTAGCTCCCTTCTTGTCAGAAAGATTGCATAAAATTTAGAGCTGATCTGTCAAAAGCTGCTCCATGAATGTGCACGGTTATTTTTATATGCGTAAAGTTGCCATTCGGTGCACAGTGGCTGCTATGTGAACAAGTAGCATGAAAACTAGTAGAGTAATTTTTGAAATCCTGGTTGAATTCCAGTTCATATAATGGCCTGGGACTTTTGAGAAGTAGAGGGAAAAATGGAGCGGGAACAGTTAAATATATGGGGTGGTGGGGCACAGAGTTATGCAGGGCAACTGTCAAACCAAAAGTGGAAAGAAAGTCTTCAAGTCTTGATGGCTTCAACAGTCAAAGTAGGGATTGTTTGGCCTTGGTGGCAGGGCCAAATTTTGTTGGTTTGTTGGTTCCTCTCTCCAAAGAGAAAATGAAATATTTCAGCAATATCTTCTGGTTTTTATTTTAAGAGTCTTGCTTTAGAATTCAGATTCTTGTTATTTTCCTCCCCAAATTCATCATCAAATTTTACATAACTGAGTGCATGCTTTGACTGTAAAGGAATTTGATTATTAAGCAGTTATTTAAAAACTGGATATTGCATAGTCGTTTAGTAACAAAATCTCCATAGATTTCACTAGTTTCTGATGTGATGGCAGTTTTTTTTTAATTAACTCCGTGAAAGGTTTTATTCTTAAAAAAGAGCATTTAAACACAGAAACAGCTATCATGCTAAAAAGATGATAAAATAATTTTTTTCCTGAGAGAATCTTGAGTACTTTAGGTTGTGGTTAGCTAGTAACAATTTGGTAGAAAATGTTATCTGACTAGTATTTTAAAATGAGATTTAAATAATTGATATAATGAGGGAGAATATTCAGTTACAGAAATAATTGCTTGGCACAGCCTTTAGAACAGAATTATTTAGTCCCAGTAAAAGGACTGCACCTTTAATCAGGGATCCTAATTTGATTTTGTAAATGTGTCTGTCATTTGTCTGACAAGCAAAGTAGCAAATTAATTCTGAATTGTATGAACTGGTCAACATGTAATCTGTGTCAGCTACTGCTGTAGTTTACTGTAGTGACTGACAGAAACATGTAGCAGTAATAAAAACAGAAGCTCAAGCTCTTGAAGTTAGCAAATGTGTGGGTTAGTTTGGCCATATACATGTGATCTTCTGGTGTCATCTAGCCATTGCTTCTTGTTTTGAGGCCAAAAGGGGTTTTTTGATTGCAAAACATTCCAGCGTGCTGCGTTGTTTTCTATGTTCTGTCAAACAATCTTTCACCTGATGGGTCATTCAGACATACGACTATTCAATTTCATCTGTCTTACTGTAAGACTCTACCGAGTAACCTGGTGAAAGATGGGAGGAGTTCTGTGAACCTGACAAGTGATCAAGCAAGCAAGTATTTTTTCCCTTCGGCTAAAGCTGATCAAGTAAGGGAAGCATTCAGGCCATCTTGTAGATGGCACAATAAGGGTCATACTGCACTTTGTTGGCTATTTTCATGAGCAATCCAAAATAACAAGCAAGGCTATGGAAAGAATTCAAAAAGCTGTACTTGCATTTTAAATAATGAAAGAAAAGAGAAAAAGATGAATTATGCTTAGTGGGTCCTTTTTCTAAACTGTTTTTGTCCATCTTTCTGTGTTTGTCTACATCTTTCTGTTTAATTAAAGGTGATCATTATTAAAGAAAAACACAGCGGTTAATACTTTTTAAAACAAAACATGGAAATAGAATTTATAAAGAAGTTTGGATTAGATTTTCTTAGTATTAACTAATAGTAAGAAGGACATATTACCTCTACGTTCATGTGAGCAAATACATAATGATTAAATTCAATGTGTTGCTGTTCGTGTAGGGCATACTGATTTAGAATTCCCTTTTGTCCATGCCCCTTTTCCTGATTATTTTCTAGATGCAAAAACCTGCAATGAAGTTGACCTGGAAAACTCTGTAGATTGGGAAGTGAAGACAATTACTAGTGCTATGAAGCAATATCTGCGGTAAGCCTGTCTCTCTCTATTTATATTTTATGAATTCTGTATTCTGATTCTTCTATGCAGTGTGTTAAGCTACTACTTACTTTTTCTATATTTTTGAATAGAGATTAATTTTGTGAAAATGCCATGTTTGTTACTTGTCTTGGAGGAAGCAAAATAGTTTAGCGACACTAACACTCATGTTCGTATGAGATAAGCCCCCAAATATTTTTGTTAGATACTTAAGCATTTCACTGATGGTTCAGAAACTTCAAGTGTTAGTAAACTTGTTGAGAGTCATTACTGAAAGTCAGCTAAGATTATTAAAAGGGTTTTTTACCTTTTTGTGTTTTAATGTGGTGGAATGAAAAGCGAAAATGTTATGACATTTAAAATATTTTCCTCATTTCCTTCTGGTCCTTGCTCTGATGTTCTAGGTGCAATAGTAGTAATATTCTGAATGTTAAAAGTAAGAATTTTCAATATGTTCTCTGTTTAAATGGCTTGGCCAATTCCTGATAAATATTTTTTACTAAATTGCCCAAGAACATAGGATGTAGAACTTTTGTGTGTCTCTCAGTGTAACACAAATACAGTATTTTTAATTTGCTATTTTTATTAAGTATTACTGCAACCACTATCAAAGAATGCTGAAGAACTATTATCAAGATAAAAGTCTCTCTTACGGAGTGTAGGAAAGGAGAGAAAGAAAAAAAAAAGCAGATGATGAAGTATTTCCTGCCTATCGTATTTGCTATATGAGTATTTACTTCAGTATGTAATAAGCATCCCTAGAGTCAACTTAATAAATGAAGGTTTTAACTCGGGTGTTGTAACTCCGTTTTCCGCTATTCAGTACATTTTTCATTGATGACTAAGGTTTTCAATTTCAATTTTTTAATTTGAAATGCTTCAGAATTTTCAATTGTGGATGGCTACTGTCCAGCAAACTTAACTGTTTTAGGACCTTTATTTCTTTTAACTAAGGCGTTGACTTGTGATTCTTTGTATTTTAAAAAGCTTAATGAAGAATTAATTACATAGTAAATGTGTACCATCTTCATCTGAGAAACAGTCTCGGTGTTGTAATTTGGAAAGGTGCATTATGATAGACTGGAGGTGTCACTTCAGCTCGTAGGAGGTGAATGGATGTATTTAGTTTTATTTTCCTGATAGTACCAAGTTTTCTGTTCACACTGGAAGTCATTGACTGCAAGGGCCACCATAACAATGGTTGTCTCCAGTGCGACGATTATACTACTGAATGTTGAAAAGGTTTCCTGCTTAGGATAAATACAGATAGAAAAGAATAAAGCTAAACCTATTATGTCATCCTTGTTTTACAGAAGCCTTCCAGAGCCACTGATGACATATGAGTTGCATGGAGAATTCATCGTTCCTGCCAGTAAATATATGACCGTAGTTCAAATAGAAGTCTTTTCCTGTAGTACTGCTCTGGCCTTATGAGCGCGCTGCAAATGCAATTTCGGAAAAAATTTTCAACCCTGTAAAAATATAGGGAAAAGAAATAATATTTTTTTTAAAAAATGTAGGTTTTAACCAGGGTTCAGCTGGGTTAGAGTTAATTTTCCCAAGAAGCTGGTTGGGCTGACCCAAATAGCCAATCAAATGGGATATTACATGCATTGCATGTTGCTCAGTCAGTAGAGCATGAGACTTGTAATCTCAGGGTCAGTTCATGCTCCACCTTGGGCACCAAAAACTGCTGTGGTTTAGCTTCGGTTGGCAACAAAGAATCATGCAGTTGCTCTCACTCCTTCCCCCTCCCGGGTGGGATGGGGAGGAGAATCATGAGGAAAAGGCAAAAGATGTGACTTGGGATGAGAACGGTTTAACAGAATGACAAAGGGAGAAGAAAACAACAACGATAATACTGATAAAAAGCATATACAGCACACAGTGTTCTTGCCACCCGATGCTCAGCTAGTTCCTGAATAGCAAATCCCCCTCCTTCAGCCAGCTCCCCGCTTAAATACTGAGAGTGACTTCACACGGTATAGAATATCCCATTTGATTGGCTAGACATTATAGTTCTAGTATGTCACATATGACATATCTATTGACAGGCAAACTTGAGACAGACTTGACAGCACAATTTTTATTTTTATGGAAAAACTTTTGGGTAGATGCTGTAAACGTTCATTCTTATTACCTTAATTACATAGTGATAAACGTCTACTTAGATTGTGATTTTTTTTTTTTTTCCCTTTCGTTTATGGAGAGTATGAAGCTCAGTAAAAGAAAATACACTAATTCTGGCTCATTTGAATCCTTAAAGCACAGCTACCTGACCCATGTTTTCAGTGCCTTGTTAGCTCTGATCCAGGTTGGCTTGAATGTTCCTCATATATTAGTACAAAAAAAAGCAAAGAGCAGGCCAGATTACACTATGGCACTTCAAATACAGGCTTGGAGAAGACACAACAGCATTTGTAGTTCAGCTGTATGGTATCTAATGTACATGGAATTTTTTTGGAAGAGGATGGGGAGAAACTGTGTAAGAAAATTTTTGGCAAAGTATCAAACAGATATTTAGCTGATTTTCTTTCCAGCCTGTAGCACTTCTGGCAAACTGCGGTAAGCAAAATTAAAATAAACTTTGAGACAATTGCTTTATCTTCTTCACATTGCTGTAATGATTTTCCAGGACTGCAGAATGTGTTCACTTGTGGTCCTTAATTCAAAATGAGAATTAGCCTATGAAATTCATTGCCAAAGCACATGTTAAAGGCTAAGTGCTTAAACAAAATTCAACATTCTTACCTAGATGGTGAGTTTTCCCTTTTGTATTGGAAGTGTTAAAATAATTTCTTGACCTATGAAGTTTTGCCAGCAGTTTCTTTCTTTATTTTCCTTTCTATATTTTATAGTCTCTTTCAGTAAAGGAATTCAGTTGAAGTTACGTGTTTTAAATAGTACAGTGTTCATAAGTAGTAAACAATTTTGTAGAGAGGTTGATTCTGTATAGTGTGAAGGGAAATTTAATCAACATTGCAGATCTGAGTTATGGTATACTTAAAAATAGGTAGTCAATGTTGTTTCCTATGTTGGCTATAAAAAAACAACAGCACTGGGAACAGTAAGGAACATCCATTTCTGTGAAACTATTGTGAGGGGGTGAGGTGAGGCCGAAATTAAAAGGCTCTCCTTTCAATTTTCTTTATACATATCAGTGTATATTGAAACTATTTAAGCCTTGATTGTATCTTGTGATTAAGTTGCTTAGCTCTTCTTTAATTAGAGTTTGTGATTTCACGTATATGTAAAATAGTCTTGCTTTAAAGAAGGCTTATGTTTTTCTGGCTGTCTGAATTTTGATTAGCTGACTAAAAGCTAAACGTTTTGTGTTTTGGTAGCCTTTTTTCTTGCAATCTGTGCAGGGGTGCTCACTGCAAAAGAATAAAAAAAGCCCCATAAAATCTGTAGCAATATGCAAAAAGAAAAAAAAAATGTAGAAATATACACTGGAGAAACATGGTGGTATTTTCTGTGAAACACACTTAACAATCAAAGTTGCCTTAGAGTAAAATGGGACCTGATGAGTGGTCCTGGTGTCAAAACTTCCTGCATTCAGAGTAGGTTCTACATTTTTCTCTTTATGTACCTTGAACTAAGTATGATTATATACAAGAGAAATACTTCTACTCTTCTCATTGTAAACACTATTGGATGTAATTTTATGATTTAATACAACTTTGAGAACGAAGAGAGGGATTATTTTAAACTTTTACAGATTCTTATTTTCATCTGTGTATTAATGAAACCTGTAGGGGCCAAAATTATTCACCACGCAACACACAAAAATAAAAAGCCCCTTGCTTATTTTTACTTTATTTCTGTACTGTACTAGAGAGGGATGCTGTTGTTATTCAGGGCCCTTTATCATAGTAATTGCACTCAGTAGTTCTTTGCATTATTATTCTTCTGTGTCTTCAGAGGGCGTTCTGAGCATATGAATCTTCTGTACACATCTTATGCAGTTTCCAGTGCAAGGTGGCATAAATGCAGTATCATTAGCTGCATAATACCAACAAAACTGAATTCTAATGAGGACAATCAATTAATGATGCTAAAATGTAAAGTAGTACAGTTCCACTCTGTGGCACCCAGTAACATTGCTCCTCACCTTGCAGTATATTTGTAAGCAGATGAGTCCCATGCAGCAACACAATAACTACATCTGTTGGTGTTTAAAAATAGATGAACAAAGGCATACTTTTGCAGGTGGATTGCAAGATGAGTTCACAAAATAAACAAGTTGATAATTCTAGAACAAAATTACTTGTGAAAACAAAGCACATATGTTCAATATTGCTATGTTTGGAGATACATACGTGGTGAAGCAAAGTGTGTGCAGTATGGTTCCTTGCAGGGGTGGGAGAAGCTTTGTGTTTCTGTGGATTTTATTTCATTTTTATTTTTTGAGATGGTTATTTATTTCTATGTCCCATAGAAAGCGGGAGTCCTGAATCTCGAGTTAATGCTGTTCACTTCTTGGTCCATAAACTCCCAGAAAAGAACAAAGAGATGCTGGAAATTTTGGTCAAACACTTGGCGAAGTAAGTGTTATGACCTGCTTTCCTACCTTGTCAGAACTCTTGTCCTTACCTTCATTTAACTACAAAGGATCTTACTTAAGTGTGGCTGGAACTGAAGCCCATTTCAGTGCTGTCATACACAATACCAAGAACCAAACGTGCGAAAGCAGACAAGACGTTTGACTCATGCTGTGTATATTTTGGTGGGAAAGGCAGAAATCTAATCCGTTAATGAAGCCATATAAGTATTTACTTTAGCAGACCTGCCAGCAGTTGAGGGTTTGATTGAAGTGAGAAAGGGAACATTATACTTTCTTTTCACAAATTCTGGCAAAGTGAATAGTGGAGATCTGTTAGCAAATTTAAGTTGGTTTCACACTTGCCTTGGTCCAACGCTAAGTGCATTTGATATATTTAAGTTCAGTAAGAGATTGCTTTTGTTTTTAAATTGCCATTAAAAGAATTTTTTTTCTGTTTTCCAGAATTCAGTAAGACTTTATTGGAAGAAACTTTGCACAGAACAAACTTCTAAAACATAGATTAAAGAAATGTAATGTTTTCTTTTGTAGACTGCAATTTCCAACAGTAATGGAAATTTTTCATAACCTATTTCCTGTTTTTTCCTTCAATTCTTTTCAAAAAGTGTTTCAAAGCATGCCAAGAGGAACCTAATGACTGTGGCAAATCTAGGGGTAGTATTTGGACCAACCTTAATGAGGCCCCAGGAGGAAACTGTAGCAGCCATCATGGACCTGAAGTTTCAGAATATTGTTGTTGAAATCCTGATAGAAAATCACGAGAAGGTAAGCTTTGATACGTTTCCCCATTTCTGAGCATTGTCTAAAATGATCTGCTAGGCTTAATGAGTAATATGGAGTTAAGTATGATGTTACAAATAGCTTAATTCTAAAGAATATCCTTTATGTGCTGAATGCTTTTGGCTATTTATACTCTATCAGTACTCTTATTCATAGGTAAAATGGCATTTCAGAATGTGTATTTCCTGGCAATAACGGTGCTTTTGTGTGGATAGTAGACAAATAGATTTTCATTATGATATTTGCATATGTTTTTTTCTGCACAGAAGTGATACAAGACTGGAAGAGAGAAAGCCCAGGCTCGGATTTTAGCTCTTCCATTAAGCACTTTGAGCAGGGTCTGAATTAATTATTCTACATCATCATTTTTCTCAGAGTTCACAGAGTAAAAAGAAGACTTTACTATACTTTGAATTTTATGGGTAAAAGCATTATGAGAGAGCCAGGTATTAGTGTTTCCTTTGTTTTCAACTAATGTGTGTTATTTTAAGCCTTTGTATTTGAAGTAATACTGAAAATAGAAGTAGTTGCCAGTTACTAAGGTGCTTTACACATACAAAGTATTGTCCAGAATATGGGCGGCATCTCCCTTGTTCTTATTGTCAAAAAAAATGCTTTCGACAGATTCCATGATGTGCTTTTTCCTGTCTTCTTTCTTAAGCACTCTGAGCGTTGAAATAGTTATTTCTTTTAAAGGTTAACAGTGTTGAAACTGGCTATCTAAGTCAAGACTTATCTACTCTAAATAATCTCTGTCTCAAGTTTTTTCTGACAATGTAATAATGTTACCTCCCTGAATGATACAGGCTGGGCAAAGCTTCTGTTGGCATAGCTGTAGCCACATGGTGGGTTTTGTTTGCTTAGTTGACTTAAGGTGTAATGCTGGCCTCATGCACACATTGAGCAGATATGGTTTTGTTCTGCTGGAAAAATACTGTGCTGCAGATGTGGCTCAAATTCTAAGCGATAAATATTCCAAGAGTTGTGAGCCATGCTATTAATTTTGGGCCTTATAAATGAAGGTAAACCTTGCAGTAAGCTTATGATTTTTAAGCTATTGCAGTGACCACACAAACGTAAGAAAGTGAAGAGTGAGCAGAGCCAGGGTGTTGTAATAATGTATGGAGGTTGAGGTTGAGTTATGCTTATTGAAATCACTACATCACCACAGATTAGCACCATCATATTCTTATGCCAGCTCAGTCACATGTCTTTAAAAACTGGACATGAATTATACATTTGAAATGGCAGTTGTAGTGGCCTTTCTTGCTCCTCTGAAAATGTAGAGAAGCAGGGAATGGAAAGTTCATCAAAATGATATTGCATCATTTTCCATAATTCCTTGTTTTTATGCGTTCTTTAGAACTAGAAGGCTATAATTTTTTTAAGGGATTTCTGTCATTTCACTGTCATTTCTAACAGTGAACTTGCCATCGGTGGTCTGCCTGCAGCAGCCTCTCCCAAGCTAGAGCTGCTTCCAAGATGGAGGGAAGCCCTAAGTGTGACCTCTGTGTATTTATAGCAAAGGCAATGGAGAGGTGTGTGTTAAGGCATTACAAAAATTTTATAGTCGAATATATTGCTTTTACAAGTGAGCCTTCTTCACTTAGGGTAGACCGAGGATCTACTTTTAATTGGAAGCAGGCCTATTGTCAGTCTAATTTTCATTTTATGTTGTTGTTTTTAATTTCTATGCTTTTCAGAATTTCTAAGAGTCTTACATTGGGCATTTTTATTTATAGCCCTGGTGAAGTCCTAGGAAAAGTCACCAGCTGTGGGTTAAAACACTTTCAAATATTTCATTCAGCCACTACACTGCCTCTGCTAATTTTCAGCAGCTTGTGCTATTAGAAGCAAAGTTTGGAATTGTAAAAGAGTGGTGGGGTCAAGATGGAGGTACACTGACACAAACAAACTTGAAGCAACACTTCACACTTCAGGCATATGTAATTTATGGCTCTGGCAGACTGCAGAGAGGCATTTATTTTTCCTCTGTAGCAAATGAAATGACTAAAAAACTTCCAGACTGTGGAAGCAGTAGCCATCAACATTTCTGGTTTAAAAACAGAAACTCAGTAGGCAAAATGGTAAAAATTTGTTACGATTCCTCAAATATTTTTAAATTCCATCAACGTTCATTATGTCTTGTGTGGATAGCTTCATTGAAGGAGATCTGCAGTTCATTTTTGGGAGGAGACATAATTAATTGGGTTACTAGTTTTGAAATTGTGGTGCAGTCGTTCTACTATCATCACTCTGCTGAGCCCTAATTAGAGAATTTCTGTGCAATTTATGCAATTTATGTGCAACCTGGATATGGGGACTTGCCCTCATATAAGGATATCATGCTTAGTGTATTTTTGGTGAGTGTGTGTTTTTTTTTTTAATTAAAGCTTTGTTGATATCTACATTTTTTTTTTAAAAGCTTTGTTGATACCTACGTTTATTTCCTGCTAGCTAGAAACCAGTCAGTACCATTTTCATCTTGTTTACAGGCTGCATGTGTATTTCCAAACCATGGCTGTCAACCAGTTATGGTAGGTTGAAGAGGGCATGTTTTGCAAAATCAGACCAATGCTGGGACTTGAATGCTGGAAGTAGACTGTAGAGCCTGATGTGTCACACATTAAGGGCATTAGAACTGCACAATGATTAAGACTAGAAGGTGGATAGAAGAGTATTAGGGAAATAGTTGTTTAGCTTTCGGTCTTGTGAGTTATTGATAAGTCTCTTCCAGGCAGAGCATTTCTCAATGTCCAGTCAGAAGATGAGCTGTAGAAGCAGATCTCTACTTTGAAAGAAAAAGTAAAAACAAGACATCTGAGACAATATTTTACCCAGGACCCTCAGAACCTTCTGCTGTGGAAGGAAGGCCAGCCCAGAGGAAAATGCAACCTGTGAATTGCCTTGCTTGCCTCTGTCATATGGCTGTAGGGGAAGGCCAGCCAGATAATGCTGGGCAAAGTAGGAGCATGTTCAGGTTTGAAATTAAGGGACGTCTCTATAGCTTTGCCTGGAATTGCCATATTTTGTGCTGACTGGGCTGTGTGCACTAGCACTCTTGTTTCCCTTCGCTTTGCAGGTCTTTAAAGTCGGTGTCATTTCATACATGGCAGTCTTGTCCCCTTCTCCCTTGCCATATCTGTCTGGTTGCCCTTGATTTCCATGTCCCATATCCTCCCCTTCACTAAAAAAGCATGAGGAAATTTATGTTTGTGTCTCATCATTTTTCATTTTGCTTTCAAGCTGTACCTTTCCTTGGTGTTCCTTTTCTCAAGGTAACGAACTCAGAGGCTGACTGCAGCTGTGCTTGTACAATCATAGAATCAAAAAGTGGTTTTGGTTGGAAGGGACCTTAAAGATCATCTAGTTCCAATGGCCCTGCCATGGGCAGGGACATCTTCCACTAGACCAGGTTGCTCAAAGCCCAATCCAGCCTGGCCTTCTTGTATAATGCCTAGAACAATCTTTGCTTGGCCTTTAGGTAATCCTCTGATGAAAAGTGGTAGTGAACTTGGACCGGAAAAAAAGGTTTTGATTGCTTTTCTGCTCCTCCCCTAAGTGAGTTTCAAGGATATAAATTAATTTTTCTTTACAAGGATTTCACAGACTGGAAATCTTGGACATCTCAGCTCTTCTGGTCTTTCTTTTTGACTTGCAGTGAGGAAGAAGGGCAGTCCACTCCATGGCAGCATGAAGAGCATGCACGTGTTCCTCTTGCTGTTTGTTATGATGTTTTGGCATCTCGCTGGAATGAATGTCACTATTCAAAGGGCTTATTTATTTGGCATTTAGAGATGCCTCAGTGGTAATGTGAACCATTTTGGCTTCTCAATTCCCTGAACATTATTTTAAGAGGGGAAAAAAAAAGCAGGATAAAAAAAGAAGTCTAAGAAATGAAAGACGAGGGAGGAGGTTGGAATAAAAATCTCAGTGGGACTGGAATATTTAAACCAGGATATGGGGGAGGAAAGAATAGTGAGCACAAATAGCAAGACTCCGAAAACAGAAAGATGATGAAAATTACAGTGAAAGAAAATCAGAAGAAAAAAAGAGGGGCTAGACAGAAGTCCCTTATGGAGACTGGGAACCCAGAGTCTGCTGAAAGGGAATAGGCATGGTAAAAGGTACCTTTTTCTAGAACTCGGACAACCTATGAGCAAAATTATTTCAAAGACATTCATTCTGAAAAACTCAATAGTTCCTATATATAAGGCAGATACTGTTTTCACTTGTTTTCTGTATTGATCTCTTTATAAGGGGTAAAGATTTTACATACTTTAGACAAAATATGTCTCTGTTTTAGCTTTGTTCTTTTCAAAACAGTTTTATGGAGACATCGTTTCTTATGAAATATTAATGTTTGAGAGTATGAAGTGGCACAGTCAGGTGTGGCATGTGTCTCCACTTCGCAATCACTGCGCGTTTAAAGCAGTTCTGTTGCAGGTAAACGCTTTACGATACGGTGGCACTGCCATCACCTAAACAAAGACTATTTTTTGACAACACAGCAGTTCTTTTGAAGTCCTGGTAAAAGGGATACATGAGAAATACTAAAGAGGGCTTGCTTCAGCTTTCGTGTTGCTTTGCCTTTGGCTGCAACGGAAGACCAAGAAGCAAATGCATTATAATTTTGGTGGTTTGCTGTAGTGTAGCGATTTGAAACCTCCCCAAGCTGAATGTTTCTCAAGTCAACAAGGATTTGACTTGAAGGGGGAAAGCGCTACATTAAGGCATGTCCATTAGGGCAAAATTTGCGAAGAAAACATGAGCCTCCGTTCAGGAAGGTGTTCGGCATGTGCCGAACTTCGAGTACGTAACTAATCAGAAGTGTCATTGAAACTATTCCTGTACTTCATTCAGATTACATACCAGGATGATTGTCTGAGTCTAAAGCAGAAAGGGCAGCAGGCACAGCAAAGAAATTCATCATGATTTCTGGTGGAAGTCACAGCAGCTCTTTCATTCCACTATAGTCTGTGCAAACTCTTTAAACCCTTTCTCTGCCTTGTGGATAGCGGAAAGCCCTACTATGTGAGAGGTGCACACGTGGTGTGGTAAATTGGCTGGAAATCTTTTTTTGTTTGTTTGTTATAAAAGACTATTGTTTTCTAAATCTTAATATAGTTTATGCATATTAAGAAGGCTGTATATCAAATCTCCACTCGCATTTGTGACTGCAGCTGATGACATTAAAAGGAACTGAGTCTGGATCAATACCTGGATTGGTATGCTGTTAGACTGCTCGAAAAGAAACAAAACATCTACTGTGAGTAATCATATAAGTTTAAAAAAGAAAATTGAAACAAAAGTCATGTTCTCAGGGATAGAAGCGGTCTGCTGAGATGCTGCACTACAAATAGATGGCACATACAAATAATATGGACACAGACTTCTGCCTTCATAATTTGCCTACGTTATTTCCAGTTAATTTGTGGAAACTTCTCTGAACTTCATATGAAATTTCCAAGTGATACAAATCTTATCTTCCACTGCCCACAGGCAATGTTCCTAAGTAAGTAAACAGGAATGATAAGGGTGTGGAATTCAGTTGTCTAACATTTGCTTCAGTCTTGATGGTCAGGGTGCTGTGCTTGCATGTGTGGAGGAGGAGGCGGCAAACGAGAAGTCCTTATGGAGAATGCTAAAATGGATGTTCTTAAATAAAATTTTGTTCGTCAATAAAATATTCTGTGAAATGCTGGAGGGGGCATGGAGAGGGGAAAAGTTGTTGCACTTCTGCAGAGTTTAAATAGTAAATTCTTGTGCAGAAGCAGTGTGACATAAGAAATACACTTCATTGCAGCTTTCAATGGTAAATGAAGTATTGAATTTACAAACTTTTTTTTTTTATTATATTGGCTAAACTGACCTGAATGACATCTGCTCTGATCATTGCTAATGGATAATAGTGCAATATTTGCTTGTGCTTTTTACGTACTTTTCAGAATTCTAGTAAGCTTTTGTGTTACTGGAGAGGTTGGAGTGTTTCAAACCATGTAACAGATTTTTGAATAAACAAGATGTGGCAGTCAGTTGATAATTCTTCCAATATTTTCATGTGCGTGCCATTTACACTAATGACGCATCAGTACTTCATTGAAGAGGGTGCTGGATATACAAATAAAAGATATGTTCTTTGCTTCTAAAGACCCTACAGTAATAATGTAAGATAAAAAATGTATTTTGAAAAAAATAAAATATTGTACAAAGCAATGATGATGTGTAGATCCTTGTAATAGCAGCAGGGAAATTTGTGGTGAAGAAAATACTGGTGAGGCTGCATGGCTGGCTACAGTTGGAACAGTGTCGTTTGCAAAGATCTTGACATTTCATTCTGATGCTTTGCACAATGACACTGTTGTAAGGGGTTAAATGTAGGTTTTTATTTTCAATGTATAGTTATTTATATTTCTGTTCATAAATTTTATAGAAAACTAGATGTGACACGTATATTTATTTGTATTTGTGTGTATAAATGTTTACATATGTAAATTTACAAATGAAGGGGACAGCATGTTTATCTGTGGTGTGTTTGGCCATGGTTGTTGCTTTTGCTGGCTCCTGACTTAGGTTTGTAAGTGCTGCCTTTTATCTTCTCAAGACTTCTCACACTCTGCAAAAGAAAATACATATCAATATTCTCTTTCTGCATTATTTTCCATTTAGTAACTAGGAATGTGTTATGTTTTAGACAGCTAGGTAATTAGATTGAGTATTTTATCTTTTATTATGAAGGCTTTTTGTTTTGTTATTTTAATTATTTCCGGTAACTAAACAAGATACACGAAGCTATTATGTGTAGCTGTAATAGGGAAGACCTTTTTCAGATACTCCTCTTCGTATGAGTTACAGCAGGTGAGCACAGAAGAGAAGGTGAATCTGCTGTCTCTGCTGGTGCAGTGGACAAATGTGTAGGTATTTCAGGCCTGGTGTGTGGTTAACTGTCTCATTTCCTTCAATGAATAAAATGGATTGGTTGATAGCAGTGTATGGGCTGCTATCAGGAGCGTTCTCATAAATTGTTAAAAGGTGGCGCGAGATGTGATATGGTGGGAGCTGCAGTCTTTGTATCAGGAGTGCTAATTTTAGAAAGGCTGAGTCAACAAACTCATAATTCACAAGTGATCAAAGGACACACATTTTTAACCTTGGTGGTGGTTTTTTTTTCTTTCATCCTTTCACAGCTGTCCTCCAGACTGTAATGTCATGTTTTACAGGGTATGTTTAGTTTCTTCATTAAAACTCAAATGCGAACTACATGTTTCAAGGTAGTCAGGCCAAATGAGTGGCTGTTAAGGTCTACAGAGACATCAGGTTTGTCTGAAAATTCCCTCGGTTCTTTTGTCACCCTTGTAGTTTGCAGTTTGTCTAGAGTTCTAGTTCCTTTTGAGGAGCAAATAACAGATACACCAATTTTAGTAGGAGATTGAGACTTACTGTGTCCACAGATCCCTAAAAGCAGTGTTTCATTTGGTTGTGGGTAGTCAGGCTGCTAGGCAGATGCTCTCAGCAAATGATATCTTTGCAATGAAGAAAAGGCTGTCTTGAGTGGATTCATTCATTTATTTATTTACAGAGCTTTGTGGTTTGGTTCACAGCCAAGGATGTTTCCTGTTTCTAGTTTTTACTTCTACCCAGTTTCTTTTCAGGTTGCATCCTCTGTTGCATGGTAACCAAATAGAGTGTGCCAGGGAACATCAAGAGCATTATTGATGCTTTCTGGTTGGTGGCCCTCTAGAGGCTTAGCTTCAGATATCTGTCAACTCTTGATCTAATTTTTTTTTTTCCCAAAATATAATGATTGTGAATATTGTATGAAGGTGTTTTGCGGTTTGTAGTGGAATTCAAGCCTCAAAATCCAAACCCTCAGAAAATCTGCATCCTGTGCAATCTCATAGAAGCCAGTGCACAGCAAATCATATTTTGCAGCGTATAGATGATGAAGCGCAAAAGGCAGGATAACTACTTTGAGGCAGGCACACCTGAACTGGAGTGGACACAATGGTAACCTTGGGGAGGTAAGTTACTTAAGGAATCTAATTAAGTTGTTGATAATTTTTTGTTGAGGATTTTGTAAACTTTTATCAAAAATATTTAATATGATTTTAAGAAATGATCAGTTTTATCCCATTTGGTACCATGAACGCAGATTCTGTTTAGACGTCAAGAATTATTAGTGCATGTGTTTTAGAATTACAGTATCATGTGTTTGAGAACCAGAAGAAGAAATGGATTGTGTTGACTAAAACCAGAAATGAAACAGATTTATCTAACATTGTCCATAGTAAAGTAAAATGCAAAAGAGTAAGAAACTACAGTGACAAAGGATAATTTATTAAAGATTCCAGTGCACTAGAAATTTTATAAAATTATTAGAATTGGTGCAGAAATCTGTTTTTAAATAAAACTTTTGTCCGAGCTCTCCAGAAGTTATCTTTTTAAATTTCTATTATGATTAATTTTTTAATAGCTCCAGTTAGCTTCTGCAATCCCTTCAAGCAGGGAAAAGAAAAATCTAGAACTGTTCACCTTATTGAATGTGTTTTTTACTGTTATAGATGGATTACAGTTAGCGTACAATTAGTGGCTAGTGGTTACAATTAGTGGCTGAGCTACTACAATGTATTTCAAGATGCTTGTTTTCACCTTGCGCTTCCTGAAATGCTTACATCTACGATAAAATTGTAACTTGACATAAAAGACATTGCTGCTTTCTGTTTGCAGAAAATGGCAAAAAGAATGACACAATTGCTGTCTTTATTATCTTAAGAGGGGAAAAAAAAGCTTAGAAAGTCTGTTGGGGTAAGATAACACTGTGATCCATTAAAACCGTCGGACGCTTTTTTTTTTTTTGAGCATTTTTGTCTCTAATATAAATACCTGTGTTTTGGTTTTGTACAGGTTGCTGGATCTAACCTGAATTAAGTTTGTGTTATACTGAAAAGAAGCTGCGTCAAGAAAAGACCATGGTGATGACAAGTTTCTCTTGCGCTATCCAATTAGCTGCTAATTTATACAATATTATTGAATCAGCATATATTATAGCCAATTGTCATAGAAATGCCATAAAATATATAAGGGCAGAGCTGAATATGTGGGGGATGGTGTTTTATATTGCTCAATAAACATTAATTGAAGTGTCTGTGTGTGGTTTTTTTCTTTATTTACCAACTGCAAATCAAGTATGTATTGAAGGGAAATTACCCAAATAAAAACTTGTACTGATGTTGTTCTTGTCTTGAGAAATACTGTCCTCTAAAAAACATGATTCTAGTAGTGGAGGCTATACCACTAGCTGAATTTCAAATAATTTGGAATGACCTTGCAGGTTCTAGCCTCCATTGCATTAGACAGCGACTTCTGGTACTCTGATTTTTGTTCATGTATTCAAAGGAAATTGATGCATGTTCTGTGTGGTAGGTGTTACGAGAGTGAATGGGGGTTTTGTCTTGCAACAAAATCATGGCACAGTTTTAAGCTGTTAATGATTTCTATAAGTTTATCCTCATTATCTCTGTTACTAAGTCTCCAGTTTTTTCTCCCCTCTTTTTCATCCCACTCTGTCCTTGATGTTTGCCTCCCACTGATTTTTAGAGGAAATTTTAATTACCCCAGTGATACAAACCAGACAGAGATGACCTGATGTCTGGGTCTTTTCCTAAAGTAATTCCTGGCAAACATGCTAAAATTCATTAATTTATTCTGCTTGAGACCAGAAAGAACAGATCAGTATTCTCTTGGAGCAGCAGACTCTAATCTACATTTCCATGTACAACTATACATCTAGTCATAAACTCGTGGAATAGGCCAAGTTAAATCCTCCCAGCCATGGGATTTTTTAATTTTTAAAATCAGGTCTAGTAAGAGCTCAGGATCTAGAGTCCAACACTGTTGTTGCAGATTAAGGAGAATCTGGCAAAATTCCTTGGGCTGCTGCCATGTGGATCTGCTGGTAGAATACAGCATGATAATATGCTGAATTTTGCTCATTACTCTCAAGAAATGCTTCCATAGACTTTGTAGGACACAGTTTTAGGAATTGGAATGGTTGTACATAGGGATGGTCTTGGGCTCACTGCTCTGGACAGAGCTGTTATTAGCGGTGTGTATCCAAGATGGTTTGTGGTTTCTTTAGCCCCGTGAAGTATCCATTTTGTAATATTGCATAGAGAGAAATAGGTCAAATGTGCCAGTGTTTGAAATAGCTTGACAAGAGTATCATCTTTTTTATTGTAACTTTTACATTGCAGGATTGAAGACTGATCCACCGCTTAAGTGCACCTTTAAATTCTGCTTTCGTGTAAGGTCAGACCGAAACAACCATTTAAAATACAGGACTAAGTAGGACAGGACTGACTTAACAGTCAGATTTGTTGCTTGATAAAGTTTTCAGTGCTACATGTGTTAGTCTTCTCCCGTATGTAAATTGCATCACTTGGCTCCGAGATTGCCCCTAAGTAAGGCAATAGCAGGATGCCAATGCTTTTGAGAACTAAATTGTAGGGAACTAATATTCTATAAATCTATTGCAGTTAGGCCACAGTCTTGAAAGCTGTGTAACACTGGATATGCCTGTGAAGTCCTTAACCTTTGAGGATGATTTAATACATTTTTATTGCTTCTTGGATGAGGTAATTCAATGAGCAGACTTCATTCTTGTCTTTATACAGGCATTAGTCTAAGCTGTGGTAACTTCTGCAGTCAAGACAAGTGATGGTGGTAGATCTGACTTTTACTTGAAGGGAGGCTTTTTTTGGAGTAGCAAAGAAATAATAATTAAATAGCATGTTTCAATCCCATTCTCCTGTGGGAGGGTTTCCATCTGATTGGATACGTGTGGTTGCCTCCCAATGCATGTGATAGTAATAGCTTGCAGTGCTAGAAGATATTCTGAAACATAGTCAGTTGTGGTCCTGTACTGTTGTGCAGGTCAGTCAAAGCATGGGAATGTTCGTAGCATTCAAAGTGCTCACATAGTACATTGCAAGTGTATGATTTTGAGTTCCGTCTTCTGTGCGTATGTAGTGTGCTTCTGACAACAGGTTACTCACAGCAGGCATCTTTTATTAGCTGTGAAATATTTATACTTCATTGGCATTTAAATAATTAATAAGGCTAGGAGAAAATTTGAATAAAATGAAAGCCAAAACCCTTTACTCCCCACAACTGAAATAAAGCATGCCTCTGTCCCCCCATTCTCGGGTGGATGTTACAATCCTTCTGCCAGTGCAGCAGACAAGTATCCATTAAGGCATGATGAAAAGTACTTGTGTATTTAAGTGAACATAAAGAAAAGGAAGAGAAGCTGAATTTTGCATGTACACGTCTTAGAGCAGAGGCTGACCTTCTGCTTTCTTTTCAGATGCTCACCTTTGCAAAACTGTGGTATGAGCTGTAGCTTTGGCCTGCAACAGAAGGAGATTTCTGCTGCTGAAAAATCAGGTCTAGTTATGGATGGCCTGTACTGGATTTTATGTTCCTGCTCAAAAGACAAAAAGAAAATACCAAAGTAGGGATGAACACAAATATGAGCTACTTGAAAGAGCAAAAATGACCCCAAATACACTTTTTCATGCAACACATGAGGGCAGGATGTTTCCTGTTTCTTTTTTACAAAAAAATACTTAGTGATCTTTCTAGTGGTGGTTGTGTGTGTTTTTTGGGGATTGTTTTGTTTGGTCGGTTCGTTGGTTTTGTGTGTCAGAATCCTGCAGGGCAACTCGTGATACTTGGTAATTTCATTGCTGAGCGTGACAACTGGTCTCAATTTGCTCTGCAGGTAGTTAAGAGGTTGCGTTCTCTAGTTCATATCTAAATAATTCTTTTGGGAATCCCTTTATTCTCTGTGACGACAGACACTAAACGCGAGCACAAGGAAATATGTGCTACAGCTTGTAACATTGTGTTAGAGACACGTAGAAGTAGAGGAGGGAGTTTGTGTGGACCCTTTCCGTGGTCGCAGTGAGTGTGGAGAACAGGTGGCCTCGTGCTACCCAGATGCTCTCGGGAGGTGATCTCTGCTCCCTAGAAAGCAATATACTTCTTACTGACCTTATCCCAGAAATGAAACTTCCATACCAATCTGTTATAACAAGAAGTTGAGAGCAGAGTGAGATAAAATAGGGAACGGGCCTGATGCCTGCCTGAGTATCTTGTCTGCAGAAGGCTGCTTAGACTGCCTGCCATCAGCCCAGCACCGTGACTGGGTAGCACTGGGTTGCGCTGAGCAGCACTGTTGTGAAACACTAGTGCACAGTTTTGCCACTGAAAAAAATTAAAAGTAGAGGTGATGTGCTTATCCAGAGAGTGACAGAGAGGACTCAGTACTACTAACTGCTGTTTTATTAGGGGAGGGAGAACTATCTGGGGGAGCTCATGAGTACCTGCCGCTGACATTACCATGAAGTTAGCTAGCATGTGCTGGACTGCTACTGTTTGAAGCGTGACTTCACTGCTTTCTTGTTCTTTATCCTGTTTATTTTATAGGGGATTTCCCCACATAAACCAGAACAAATCACCAACCCCTTTTTTCACATCGCATAGCTACGAGCAATTAGAAGTCTACTTGGATTCATACCTGTTTCCAATTCATTAACCTGTTGCCTGTCTGGCACTGAGTGTCATTGAGTAAGGATTGCCTTTATGGTTTTGTTCATTGTGTTTTGCTTTTGTGACTCTCAGTTTCTCATGCTAATAGTTTTAGAAGAGTATATTGAAATGAGGGATGAGGAAAAAATGCTCAAGAATTTTACTGCAGCCTGTGCAAGTCACCTAAATGCATACAAGAGAGCTCACCTCTTACAAAGTACTCCTGGGGAATACTTGTTCCTCTCACCATCGTGAATTTCAACAGAGATGCGTGGATAAGGCTGTACAAATAAACACAGATGCAGAATGCAACATAGTAAACAACATGTTGAAACCTCTTGGCAGAGAGTTATTTACCAGAGAGCCCAAATACAACACTTAGTCCGTGGAAAAGATGGCATTTAAAGTTTTGGTACTTTTGAATTTTTCAGAAGCAAATATTTATCCCTAAAATTGTTCAGTCTAGCCGTGTATTTACGCATAAGGGGGCAGTGTGGTACTGTTAGCCAAGTGCCATGTAGGTGCACATTATATTTCATTATTATATATTGCATCATGTTTTAAGAAATGGCTTTAGCACTCTGAGCACAATTAGAGCTTTGTCACTGAGGGTGCTGGCGTGTCTGTACTGGGGAGAACCAGGTTGAACCGTTTCCTTTCTTCTTTACAAACATTTTGTTTTTAGAGAGGTCCTTGTGCTGTTTTGGCTCTCTCTTGTAATCCCTTGTTCGCAGGCACGTGAAGGAGTGGGAGACAGTTTTCTTAACGCTGTTATGGGGAAGTTCAAATTACCTCCCCCNCAGCAGCATTCATTTATTGGGAAGTAAGATAGATATATAGACATATATAAGCTTCTGGCCCACTGCTGCCCAGTTTTGACAATGTGATCATTCTTCCCCAGTTTTCATGGAAAATGGTGTTTCTGGTTATTTTTATACCAGCACAGTCTTCTACCTGCCAGCATGAGAGTGATGATTAAGCAGCTATAAGCCAGCGTATACGTGGGTTCTTGGGTCATCTTATTCCTACACTTGTTAATATTCAGGGTTATTAGGCCAGGATATGATGGCTTGTAAATTTTCTTATATTTTTGACATGATGTCTTGATTGCCTTACCGCAGGATGGTTATTGCATTTTTCTTACCTGTAGGGTAGCCTGGCTGCCTTTTAGCTTCATGCTGTAACACCTGACATGTGCTGTAATAATCCAAAAATGTGTTATCTGTGGCGTGTCGTTATACTTTCTGCATGAATTTCTACTTCATAAAAAGCTTCTCCTTCAAAGACGTATTACGAGTTTCCTCTGTATAATATTTCCTATATGGATATATGGCAATGTAAAGTTGCAGAGTAAAAGAACACCATATACTGTTTCATTATATCTTGTTATATCGCTGTGTTGCGTTGCTGTGAGGTGCTCTGCAGACACGGGGCTTTTCTTGTACAGCTGCTGTTTGTGCTTTTCTTAGCTGCTGGTTTGTGTTGGATGAAATACATATTAAGCTAATTTGCTCATGTGAATCTGCCATGATCACTTGTAAAAGGCTGCTGTTAAATTGTACATCAGCATGCTGATAATTTTCTAGAAGTAAATCAACATTATTAGACTGTACCCTGTATGTGACAGTTAAAGTAGAAATGCTATCAGCTTGAGCATTGCTGGTTAATCCAGACAGAAATCACATGGTATTTTGTATGGAGTGGTGATATGCTAATGGTCATGATTCAAGAGATAAAACAATGACAAGAAATGCAATCCTTTTCATATGGCTATGTGAATATCATAATTTAATATAAATGTGACTCAATATGCAATAGTTAACTGAAAAAATGCTCGCGTTTCTGACATGGTATTCTACTATGGTATCTCTCACTAAAAACCTCTCCCCTCAAAATTTTCCCCTTGCTCTTTTCAATAGGAAGGGTGGTTTGGTTTGGGTTTGGGTTTTTATGTTTTTGGTTTTGTTTTTTTTTTGTTACTGGTTCATAAAGTTAGTATCCCACTTTTTCCACTCCCCTCCATCCTAGCTGGCAAGCATGGCGGCATTATTTTGTCTTTGGATTAACTGATTTGCAGCTTGGTTAATGTGTAGACAGTGCTCTTGTTATTTTCGTATTATATTTTATTTATTTACTTATTTATTTATTTTAAAAGCACTCATTTAAGGCCCATGGCATACTCCCAGACTTAAAGGAATGGATTTTTGGCTCCTGCCTGCTTTCAATGAAATCCAAAACAAATATTGTTTGATAATGGTTTACTGTTGCATTACACAGGTTGCTCTTTGTGATAAATAATTAACGCCCTTTGTATTCTTGATTACAGATTTTCAAAACTCTGCCTGATGCTACTTTCCCTGAGACGATCTCTATGTCAGTATCTCCTCCAAATGCCCCACCAAGGCAATCAAGAAGACAAGGACAGCGTATTAAGAGGCCTTTGGCTGTGTACAATCTCTGTCTTGAGCTGGATGATGGTAAGATGTTAGTAATAATTTCAATCTTTGCAGCAGAGGGGTTGTGTATCCTATCTTCAGTAGGTGTTTTCGTGTTTCATTTGTATATGCGTGTGCATGCACATGTATGCTTGTTTAATTGCTTTGGAACAGGTAAAGAAGCAAGGAGAGTACAGAGAAAGGAGAGTATAGAGAGTACTGTCCTGTGTTATATGTTTAAAAGTAGGTCAAACTGTCTAAAATGTGCTTCTCCCCTCTAAAAAAGAATCAGCTTCTGTTTCTTTGGGGAAATCTCTTTGACCTCTACTGAAGATTACACGACCATAACGTAAATGGAGAGAGAGAACTAAAATTAAAGCAAATCTTTTATGGGAAGAGCTAATGCACTCTACAGTTAAATTCATCTGGATTAAAGGCTCAGGTCACCACTGCACTGGAGAATACTACTCCTTCACTTGAATCTTTAATACCTCGATGTAACTAGCAGTAAATACTTGTGAATTTGCCTTACTGTTGAGAAGCAAACTTGCTTTTGCATGGAGTCTGTAGTAACAACATACAGTGAGGCAAAGTGTGTATAACATCTTATATATACTGATTGTTGGCCAGAAGCATAATAATTTTCCTGAAATTTCATTGCTTGGGGGTACGTACAGTACTGTGAAGGCAAGTCAAGGCTCATTTTGTGTTACAGATTTTCTCCACCCTATTCCCTTTCTCTCTTCTAGTGTTGTTAGTCAATTGTCTTTTCACATGAAGAATCATAAGATCACGGCACAAAGTCCAGTTATCAGAAAGTGAAAATAAACAGGAATATTTTGAACTCGTGCAGTAGTATGAGTTTCAGCGGTGAACTGTCGTTAAATCAGTGGCCAGCAGTGGTTGATTTCTTGAGGAAAGAGCACAAATACCTAGAACAGCTCTTAAGTGCAGGTTTTAGAAATAAACTCAGGACTGTTTATTGTCTCAAAGCCAGTTTTACAAAGAGTCTGCAAGAAATTCAGCATGCCTGCCATAAGGTTTAATTCACCAGAGAGATATGTAATCTCTGTGCCTTTCTTTTCTTGCATCGAATATGAAAACTGAATGCGATGACCAGAAGGTGTTTAAGGTGCATCTGCTTTAAAAAGTTTAAGCTGTGTTAATTTGAATAATATGCCACCAAAAACTAAGAAAGCTCTTGAGCTATATATGCAATAATAAGTTTATCCTCATTTGAAAAACAAAATAAAATTGAAGCTACTCAGAGTTGTTTACATTTAATTTTGAATGTGAATCCCAGCAGGTTGCAAGAAGTACCACGATTTCTCCAGTTCTATGCTGCAAGGTGTGCAGAGGACATGGCTTTGACCCTAACACAGTAGACAAAGTATTTGATGGATTATTTTTGTTGTAAGGTCCAAAAATACAGTGTTACTGTTGAAAACTGTTATAAATATTCAATTTCTCATAAATACAGTCCATATTTTTTGTCTAATTTGGGCATCTCAACAAAGAGAAGAACTGGGATTTTTAAAGACTGTAATTGTTATGCATCATACAGAAATTTGGTACTTGCCTGGGAGTTCTAGTGTAGTGAATTGCAGAACAATGTAATACATCATTATATTTGGTAGAACTGTGATGAAGGCTGCAATGCTGCAGGTGAAGTCACAGTTCCAGGATGGGTGGTACTGAGTTTCAGTGGAATCTGAAAATAAGATTTCCATGTGTAACTTCTAAAAAAATAGCCTCTGTAGTATCTCCAGCCTCTACAGAAGGTAGTGGTATTCTCAGTCTGTTGTTGCTAGGGACTGGCTGTTGGTAGGTCCCGACTACATGGTGATACTTTTTTTATTTGTATTTAGCCAGATAGTTGCATCAGGAAGGTAGTTGGTACAATGGTTGGTTGGCATGTGTGCTGTATACATGGCACTACAGTACCTTGTGCCCAACTGCATCATTGCATTACCTGAGGAACTACCCCAGTGGATACAGGATCCATAAATCAGCCAGACTGATTAGTTATCTAGTCACTCAGTAGAGCTTAGTGCCTCCAAATACACATTGTGGCCTTCAGTTACTTTGTTCTTTGGAGAGGGAGGGGGAGGAATAAAAGTGAGCCTGGGCTTTGTTCCATATTTACCTAGTTTCTTGGCTAACAAATGCATGTTTTATAACTGCTCTTTGGAAGATTTTATCCTGTGTGTGTTTTTAACAGGAAATTAAACATTAAACCCCTTCCCTCCCCCCTTTTTATTCACAATGGTGTGAGTTAAGCACCAGGCATAAGCCAGTGTTTTGTATTTCCTGGATATGGCAAAATTATCATAATCTTGTTTTAAACCAAGTAGCTGATACATATTTATATGTAAATATATTTGTAGACAAATGTATCTCCAAAGCTATTGTAATTATATATAAATATTTTCTATGCCTTGAAACTAGAAGTATGTTGGAGGCAAAAATCTCTCTGTGCTGGAAAACTTCTTGAGTGTGTTTCTTTCAGGGTTGTTATACAAACCAGGAAATTGTTAGAAAAGCGGAAACAAGTCTTTAACTATCAGCTGCTCCAGGGAGTTAACAGGGTTCAGAATCCACTGTTTGAATTGAAAATGCAGGGTTTGGGCCAGTTTTTCTTTTTAAAAGCACGTTTGCAGTCAGGAAGCTTCTTGACTGCACACAAAATCTATGCAGCAACCACCCAGAAAGAGCTGTGACATAAATATTGATAGATATAATAGCTGAAGAACACACACTATGCTTGATAGAAATCTTTATTTTGCCTTCTAGTAATTAGCTGTGCTGAGTTCTGATAGCGCATAGATTTTGCTTGTACATGGCAATTAGATGATTAAACCTATTTGCAAATAATTCAAGTATTATATTTACTACCGTAGGGATCTTCATTTCCTGAAAGACAAACTTCAGTCACAGACAATACTGTCTGTTTTTCTTTCAACCTTTTTCCTCTGTGGTAAGTCAGTTACTAAATTTTCACTCTGAAGTTTTCGACGTCTCAGTGTCTCAAGTAAAATTAGACTTAATGGGGAACTCTGAGCTGCTTTCATACACGGCCTAAACCTGAAGTTCTTCTTTCAGCAAGATGCAGATTTGTCCGAGGTTTGCATTAGGATTGTTTCCAGAGTTTTCTTGCCTTCAAAAATGAAGACATGGGATTTGGTTGTGTCTTTTTTTTTTTTTTTCTTTTCTTTTTCTGGAAATAACTTTTTTCATTTCTCCTCCTTCTATTATTTGAATGAATTTGAGTGAATTAAATGGTAATGCAGAAACTCCTGTGGCTTATAGTCTCAGCTATGTACAAATGACTTTACATTCTATCTCTATCTCTTTATGCAGAGAGAGAGAGACTGTTAGCTAGAACAGGGAGTTGTTTATTCTGTTCTTCTAAAAATGTCATTGAGTCTTTATTTTCCATTTAGACCGACAGTATATATTAGAAGAGAGCTCTATTTATATTTCTTTTAGAGGGCTATGCAGAGTTACAGTTTCGTTCCTTCCCAATTTTATTTTAATTTTTACATGCTTTTCTTGTCTTGTAGCAAAATAAACAGGTTTTTGTTTTGTTTAACCTTTTTCTGTGCCAGAGACATAGAGGTTATTAAACTATTTTGCAGGGCTACTAGAGCAACATGGCAAGAACAGTCCTGTGTCAGGTAGGCAGTATAATGCAGTCCATCCAAGATGAACAGAGTCAGCGTGAATTGCACAAATTACACCTGGGGTCAAGAAATGGGTCTTGTGTGGCGATTTGTCCAACTACAGAACAACTTCTTTTATAAAACAAACCAAAATATACTTCTTAAGCCACAGTGCTTGCTGATGCCTTATTCTGTCTGAATACACTCTGGGTGTCAAAATTTCTTATTGGCACATATGTGGACATAGCACACTAGTATCATGGAGGGGGCTGCTTTGTTTTGTTTTGAAGGCATTTGTCTCCTGTCACCCCACTGTGGAACTCAGGAGGCATATGGGGTGTTTGCAATAGCTCTCTGCTGCTGCTGTGAACTATTACATTTATAGTGCTTTAGAAAACAGATTCTTGTGTAGAATTCTAAAAGAAATAAAAACTAAACCTACTACTTAACCCTTTAAAACTTTGTGCTAACCTGTATTACTTTCTGAAGTATTTAGGGAAGCCTAAATATGAATGATATGTTAGTGTTGAATAGGAGTAACTCTTTTGGATTTTTTTGTTGGAATTGGAGTGAGACAGTGTCTTAAATTGGGTGATAAGTTAATTTTCATGAACAACTGTGGTATTCAATTAAATTACTTCATCAAAATAAAATGTGATACATGTAATGGTTACATAGCTTCCATGCAGTATTCCCTCTCCGTTTGCCTCCCATCCCTTCCTGCCTCAAACAAATAAGTAAAAACCCATAAACTTCATTTGGAATTGTTGAACATAAACTGTGGAGGTCGGAGGAAGCCTTGGATTTATAATGAGGAGACTGCTCTTCAGGGCTGGAACAGCTTAGAGCTGCAAGGTTGCAGGTGTGAAACCTGGCCTTGAACTCTTTCTATTTCTGAATCTGCTGCTTGGAAGTGTTTCTGTAACCTGGCACATAGTAGGGGAAATGGAAAGAAAAGCAGCTACATAGGCATATCAAAAAGCCATAAGGGCTTGCAACACTTGCTTACAAAGCTATTGTTAACAGCTGAGCAGAACACACAGCTATGCTGTTACAAAATAGGGGCACCAATATTAGTTCTGAGGGGAAGATCAGGATGATTGCTGTTTGCCATGTAGAATTTAAGATAGTTTGTATTTCACCTTGCTGCAAGAATAGCTCCTGCAATTCTATGCGGTCTGTCACAGCTTTCTCCACCTGATGGCTCTGAGTAGGATGAGCGCTATACAAAGTAAAAGTCTTTCTGAGCTACTGCCAGTAAAGGTGAAGCTTTTTCTTAGGTAATAGTGGGTATGAATAGGGTCCCGGTTTTCTATCAGATAATCAACTACTTCTTGGAAAGCTTTCAAGTCTATAGTAGGTACTTATTTTCTTGGAGGTATGGAATAATTTTGGTCCGTGCTTTGTATACACAATATACATTGTCTGGCCATTGTTATACCTGTGAGTAATCTACTTTCTATAGCCTACTTGCTGCACAGTTATCTGAAATCAAATTGAACTTTCATAATGTAGTAAACATCTCCTAACTTTTACTTCTTTTCAAATGATGTGTGTCAAATCTTCATGGTTGATATGAGAATTGCCTTAGTATCATCGCCAGTGCTTGTCTGCTTTCAATATATGAAATCTAGAGGCTTTAGAAATGTTCAAAGTAAACACATCCACAAGTACACACCCACCCACCCACCAGGAGTCAGCAGTGCAGGGAAAGGAAATGTGAATAGACTTAAAACTAAAATCTCAATGTGAAGAAGGAATAGGGAGTTCAGGAGAAAGGGTCAGTCTTTCCTTGAGGCCAGGCATTATTAAAAATCTCTGATCTCCTGTAGTAATCCTTCATCTCTCTAATTCTCTACCTTCTGCACACAGACATGCAAGGATACATAATACTGTAAGAAGGCCAATTTGGCATGCTAAAAGCCATTAATCCCAGGCATGGAAGTCACTGACGCATCTTTGCTACATGCCAGCTGTGGCCTGGCCAACCTCTGTTGGTTGAAAGTAAATACTCTCACCCAGCACACAAGAGTCTAAGTAGAATGAAGACTGGAAGCTTTTCAGCTCTTCAGTCAGTTTCCTATGGATGAGAGTCTGCATTTCACTGAATAAGGTGTTTCCTTGCATGGGGTGCTCTTGCTTCCCTTCAGTGGTGACAAATGTAGGAGAGGAGATCTTGGAGGCAGGAGGTGGTGAACTTTCTGAAAGGCTGCTACGCAAATTAGAAAATACGGTTCCTTTTCCTGTTTTGCTCTCACTCTGCCAGTGTTTATCATTCAGTCAGAAAAAAAAAAAAGTATTCTTGTTCTTCCATCAGCTTCTGGAAGTTTTTGGCCCGTTTGCTGCTCTTCTCCTCTTTTATTTTCTGTTTTATTCTTTTGAAAGTTGTACTTAGTGGAAGGTGAATTATGTTACTATCACTTTGTTCCTTCTCAGCTGTACTTGCAACTTGCTGAACCAACAGGGAGATTGAAGGAGTACTTAGGGAATGTCATGGAGAAGTAACAGTGGTGGGACTATAACTTGGCTAGGATTTCAGTCTCATCTAAGACTACTTGACTGGGGCCAAGCAAATTGGCATCAAAGACCGTGTTACTGGGAATCTGCAAGCAAGAAAGTATGTGATGCCTAGCAGGTTTGGTTATCCTGCTGAGCAAGGGGGTTTCTGTTGTTCTGTAACGGGTGCAAATTCACTGATGATGAATGTGTTAACTTCTTCTGTCTTCCCGGCCATTAAACACTGCTTGGGGCTGCCTGTGTGCTGCACAGCCTCCTTGATCCATCTCCACAGCCTCCACAGCAAAAAAATTGTACTTGCAGACATCTGACCCCAGAATGTCAGAGGCATGGGTAGTGGTAGAAGAAAATGCTGGCCTAACTACATTCAGGTGGCAAAATCTGTCTTCCTAGTTGCTGCCTTTTCAATCATCAGCTGGGAGATTAGGAGGTTCCCCAACAAATATATTACCTGGATGTTCAGTTAAAACAGCTGATAGAACTTCCTTAAGGGCTGCTTAGCTTGTTTCCAGCTGTCTTTTTAATAAGCCGTAGGCATCCACCTTCATCCATCCCTCCAATGAAGTCGCTGTTATGGCAAAAGGAAAGAGGTGAACAAAATGAGGAAGGAGGCACAGTAAGTGTCACCAGCATACTGAAAATGTTTCAGAATGGCTTTCTTACGAGAGAGCCCTCACCTACACAGTGTGAGAGCAGTTAGTCTTTCTCATTATCCAAGTACCACCATGGGCTGTAGAATTATTGGTAAGACACTTCTCCTTTTAATAAGTCATGAGAAGTAATTGCAAGTGACGTAAGCTAAATAGCGAGGAAAGAGGAGTCATCAGCATGATATTATCTGTGTTTGACAGCCCAGGAAAAGAGTTTTTTAACGCCTTACCTGTTTGGGGGTGGAAGGACCCTTACAGAGAGATTTTCCAGCTGATCAGTGGCTGAATTGCTGAACAACAAAAGAGGAAACATGGAAGAATATTTTCATGAACTCTGGAGTGTTTGATACCATTTAAGAAGTGCTGTTGAATTAGGGAACTTTTAGCCCTGATTATGGCATTGTACCCCTTTTTGATCTGCTTTGGTTTTTAACAATTCTCCTTCTCGCTGACAAGACTAGAGCTGTTCTGTTTGTAGGTTTCAATACAGGTCTGGACCATAGGTAAATGTTGCCTGGACTTATGGAAACCCAGAACACTTAGTGCTACCAAAAATCTATGAAAGCTGTGGGATAATCCATTTATCTTGCTATTTGTCAGAGTTTTCAGGAAGTAGCTTCAGTTCATCACTGCATTTTTCAGCCATTAAACTAATGTGTGGCACCTGGCCAGCCTGGTAAGGCTGGAGGTCCTGTGTGGTTTCCTGCCAAGAAAGCTCTGGTAAAAATGAGTAGTCTTTGAGTTTAGATACAGCTCTTGTTATCATAGTATACACAAATCAAAAGAGGAACCCCTCTGCGTGCTTGTATCTGATTTCTGTTGTGTGTCAGTATTTAATTATATGATATAAATTAACACCTCAACCTTGTATCCATGACTCTGTCTTGAACTGCTTTTCCACAGCTTGAGGAATAAATTGGAATTCTTTACCCTTTTTAGTTTTGGCTTGCTCAGCGAAAGGCTTACCTACAGTTCTATGTGTCTTTGGGGTTTTATTCATGTGAAGAAGTAATCCAAGCAATATTTCTCCTGAATTTTGAGAGAGGACCTGCAGTGAGGGAGATATTTATTGAAATAATTGCTTGCTATTACAGGTGAAGTGTATGTTTAGAGAGGTGCTTGTTTAAAATTGAACTTTGCATTTTAGAAATAAAAAAAAAATTATCAAAAAGAAGGAGGGCAGGGCAATGGTCCCAAAACCCCACTTGACCCCAAGTAACTTGTAGATGAGCAAGTTTCTTTCCATTTCCTAGCCCCAACTCAGACACTCACCGTTCTGGCTACAATTCTTTAGTTGCATCAGCCAGTCTTGAGGCAAATTCTGTCTGGTGCAGCTTCCTGCCTTTTCTGACGTATATCTGAATCATTACGGTGTTGAGAAAAACAATCTTTCTGCAGGAAAGCTACTTTGTACCTAAGATACACATGCTTGTACATGCACGCATTTTCAAAATATATCAAAGTTCTTCTTTATCTAGGAAAAAACTGTAGTCGACTCTAATAGTTGTGTTAATTATTTTGTCTGAGAGAAAAAAATAGCTGACGTAGAGATCTAATTCTTACTGCCTGTGTTTTGAAAGATAGCATGAAACTTGTGGATATGTGGGCTGCCTGCTGTCCATTTGCTTCAGGAAAGCTCTAGTGGTTTTAGGGTGTATGAGTCTATGATGTGTAAATTTATGTAAGAACTAACTGCGTACTAAGGCAGTATATAGGATTTCCTACACAATGAGGATAATGGATACTTTTTGATGATGAAATGCAGTAATGTAAAGCTATTTTTCTCAGTGTTTACAGGAATGTGACCTCCAAAGTACCCATTATTTGGGAGCAGTGAAATAACTGTACTGTTTAGTTTCAGCATTCTCTATGATTCTTTTTAATCAAATAATTGTTCATTGTTAGCTTGCTTTTATGTGATTTCACCTTAGTTTGGAAACTTATGTGTTTAAATAGCACAACTTTTGTAGTCTGGAGGTGAGTACTAAACAATTCTGTCGACCAGTTTCAGTGGTATGATAAACAAAAGTACACAGTTTCTTAATTTTCTCAGATGACTTAATTCAGAAAACTTTAAAAATTTGAAGAAGTAGAAGAATGTCTGAGTTCACCTTGTGCTTGGTGTGATTACTGCAGGATGATTTGTACTGTAAATAGTGGATAAAGGATGCAGCCCTTCATCTAGAAAAGGTCGTTCTTGACTGCAGACCCTTCTGATCACTCTGACTATCACATAAAGCTTTCTCCACTAGAGTTACTTCTAGCTTTCCAGGAATGGCTAAATCCTTTCCGGAGTGAGTAGTACTTCATATCATGGGATCACTGTAAGTTTTTCTAACTGTATGATACAACAGATCTTCAGTTACGATTTTCACGTCTGTTTTCTGTGGATGCTGAAGCTCTAGCACGTGGAACTAAGTTCTCACTTGGCAGAGGATATCTATGATACTTGTATTTCTTTTCCATCCCTGATCTATGAGATTCCTATTAAAATGAAAACACAGTACATACCCACAAATTAACATAAGAGCAAAGCTACTTTCTACTTGATTTAACTTCTGTATTGTTGTGGGAAGTTAGCTATTTATGGTGAGTGAATGTTTGTTATCTCAGAGCTGGATGCAGCTGTGATGCTGATGGAGGAGGATGGGTGGCTGCACAGCACTGCAGCTGCTGCTTCCCCATCTCATGATGCAGAAAATCACAGAATCACAGAATCACAGAATAGTAGGGGTTGGAAGGGACCTCTGTGGGTCATCTAGTCCAACCCCCCCGCCGAAGCAGGGTCACCTACAGCAGGCTGC
>Ga0065711_1006637_pt1 | contig 37308 bp, 36 predicted proteins | sample Hoacrofraction12_FD_59098 | JGI IMG/M metagenome (GOLD analysis project Ga0065711, IMG submission 59098) | Hoatzin crop microbial communities from Cojedes, Venezuela - Epithelial fraction 12 v2 (version 2) | ecosystem: Host-associated > Birds > Digestive system > Esophagus > Crop | place...
CCCCCCCCCAGATAAAATGAACAAAAATTCTGTGTCTCGTGACAGCTTTGATAAGCTGGAGGCTCCAGACATGGCACAGCACAGGCTGCCCATTATAGGCCTTTGTCTATTTAAAAAAAAAAAGCCCAACCTCACTATCTTGATTATGGGGGAAAAAAAACCATATAAACGTGCCAGAAGCATAATTGGTGCCAGTGGAAACCAAAAATGACCCTTTGCTTCCCCCTCCACCCACCTTTTTCACAGTGTAGTAGTTTACTGGGAGGGAGCTTTTCCTATGCACTGGTAGACTCCTGCAGCGATCCTTTCTCATGGGCCAGTGGAGCCCTCTCCAAAACACGATGCTTCAGGGATGGTGAAAGGTACCCTGGTAAAATTCCAGGTGGAATAATGCATCCCAGGCTCTCAGACTGTCATCTGAATCCTTTTGAGACTATCTCAAGGGCAGTAGTAACATGCCGTAGGAGTGCTTATGAAAATCTTGTTATCAGAGTCTTTTATAATGCCGGATCATCCTGCTATTTAGCCAGTTGTGCAGTCTGTTCCCTCTGAGTCTGCCTCGCTGATTGCTGGCCATGGGGAGCGATACCGTGTTACCAGCTTTGCCTGGTTCCTCAGATGTGCCGAAGGACCTGCTGTGCCTGGGCTGATGGTAAGAACAGATGGTCCCTGGGTGCCTTTCTTGCCCCATTTGGGGCTGGTGGCACTCGCATCTGAGCTCCTGGGGGACTGCATGTCTCCCCGACCCTGGAAAGGGAAGGGGGGAGAAGAGCCATCCAAGATAGCCCCTACCCACCTCAACTGCTACTGCCGCTTTTCTGCATTACCTTTTTCTGGGCTGGTGGCTCTCTCCCGCAGCAAGTTTAGCTCTGCCAACCCTCTTGATGAAGATGTGACCGCAGCTGGTACCACGCGTGGTCTGAGTGAGCCTTCCTGTCACTGTCTGGAGGTGAGCTGGTTGCATGGGCCATGTGTTAAGCTGAGTAGCCCTCAATGCTGTCGTGAGCGAGGTGAAATGTGGGATGACTGTGCAGGTTGGGCTGATCCTTTGAGGTTTGTGCCGAAGGACGCTTTTTGTGGGAGCCTTGAGGTGACGGCACATTGAACGATGTATTTCATGGGAGGATTATTGCAATGAAACACAATGTGCTTTTGTGCAATTATATGGTGTCTTTTATATCATTTCCTCTAACAAGCCTGTCCACACCCAAACAAAAATAAACATTTTGAGAGGCTGCAAAGATAAACACACAAAGGTTACTGTTCAATGCATCGTTTCTCCCCCTCGTCACAGACACCTGCTCCATTGCCTGGGCAGGATGAACATCCAGCAAGGCTGAATTCAGGTTACCAGCATAAATGTTAGCAATTGTTGACTTTCAGATCCTCATTTCACGACCTTCGTGTACTTTTTAATCAGTGACTTTCTCAGAGACAAGAAATGGGGAGCTAGGACTCATTCTGCCACCTGCTTGCTCTGGCTTTTCCAGGTGAATGCTTTCCTTTCATCCCCTCGAGGCTGGTGTCTATGGGGACAGACTGAGCTTGCAAGCCTTATGCCACATGGGGCACATCAACAAGTTGTTTTATTTCCAGGTTGCTCTCAGCCATTTCTGGGCATGGGTTGTCCCTGAGCTGCCCAGACCCCTTCCTGCACAGGTGCTGACCATGCTGATGGGTGAACCAATGTGTGTGTGTGTGGTTTTTTTCCCGATTTTGTCGGCTTGGGGGTAGCCACTGCGACTCAATAACTGCTGTTGTCTTGCTCCTCTGTTTTCCCAGCTTTCCTTTGGGAATAATGTGTGGGGGAGAGAGGGAATTTTAACACCTCTTCACTCAGGCTGTTTTTTAGGCTGATAAACCAGTGATACGCGTGTGGAGCTTGTCTTTTAAGGTGAGGAAATTGCCCGAATGAAACTGCCTGCTTATTCCTCCTCCTCATCCCCTCCCTAACTCATTTGCTGCTTTGCCATTTCCCATGACTACACAGTTTCTTTAACAGCCTCTTATGAAGGGTCTCATCAAAGACAGCATGAAAATCGAACTGCGTTGTCAATCAGCGTTCTTGCATTGCCTTCTTTATTCACCCATCCCCTTTCCCTGGTGAGACTTGTTCTGGCTATAGCCTGTCTCTACTGTGAACCCCAGATGGGAAAGTGCTCTGCTTTTAATTAGCATCTTAATTGGTTTATTGGCATCCATGCCTTGCTAACTGACTTATCATTCCTGGATGCACTTTTCAGTAGAGATGTTGTTCTTGCTATCTTATAGTGCTTCAGGTTTTTTAGTTATCACAAAGTGCATCATTTTACTGGTTCAGGAAGATATTCCTCTGAAATTTACTGTCTGTTAGCTGAGCTGAGAGACGCATCTTTTTTCCAAATAACCAAATCGCTTCAGCTTTTCTTCTCATGCCCATTTCCAGATACAGCCCGATCATTAAGTGCAGAAATGTGCTATGGTAGGAAAGGTGTAGCCCTGTGACAGATAAGCTTGACTGAAATAATTTAGTTCCTCTGTACCCTTCTTTTCTTCCTTAACTGCTGGAGATTGAGGTGACCCACAGAGTCATCTGAAATTCTACCGCAAATGATCATCTGGTTCAACTTCGTTTTTAGTTATTTGTCAGCTGTAATTTATGGTCACGCTCCACTGGCTTCAGTAAGATTATATTCTATATTTTTATATCATTTTTCTGCTAATACTGGTGAAAAAAAGTGAAGAAAAAAAATAGGTATTTTGTCTGTTTACTTTTTTGTGTGATCCAAGCTCTGAATATTGGATTTTTGCCCACCTTTTTCCCTACTGATTTTGACTCCCTTGAATCATCTTTATCTTATGATGGACTCTCTTTGCTATCTTTATATTCTGGCTTTTTGCTGGGAAATTGCATTTGACTTGTTGCTACTGATTTACTCTTGGTTAGCCAGGCTTTTTATCCTCTTTGATGGCGGAGTGTTGCCTGGGGTTTTGTTCCAGAATTACTGTGACCCTGGGGACTATTAAATAGGAATAGAGCTGGAACAGGAACAGTAGTTCTGTCTTTCCCATGGCCTACCCTCAGCTTTGGGGAAACCGTGACTTGGTGACCAATAAATAATTTGACCACGAGAGGGGACTGAGCAGCAAAGCTCAGGGCTGAGGTAGCCCATGAGCAAAATTTGCTTTCCATCAGTGATCGCAATCTCTGTGGCTATGGCGTGGACCCTGCTGCACTGGTTGCACTGGGAGCTTGGATGCTGAGGGTATTGGTGGCACTGGCTGCTTTGCTGTTGACTCTGGTACTGAAACTTCTGGATGCTCCATGTCTGTCTGGCATGGTACCAGGTTCTTCTCATAAGGGCCTGAATACCCTGGAGGATATTCCTTCATCTCCTTCCCAGAGGTTCTCCCAGGCATCTTTGTGGCCAGGGGGCTGCAGATGTGGGTTAGATCCTGGAAGTGGCTCCATCAAAGGAAATATAAAGAGGTGAGGGAGCTCCAGCGAGCCCACTGTCTGGTGACACCATGTAGTTTGCTCATCAGTATAACCTCACCAGTCTTTGCTACATGAGAGCTCATGCCAGAAGACCCTCCCTTGTTGTATTCAGGCCCATGTTTCTCCCTTGAGGAGGCTTACCCACTTCTGCCTGACCTGGTGGTAGGCAAAAAACCGAGTCCATATGACCAACCCTTCCTCGCCAGCTCTCCTAATTCAAGGGAGAGTAATATGAAACACTCCCAGAACACAAGCTAGCACGGGCCCTTAGCAAGGGTCTCAGCAGAGCTGAACCAGCCAAGCAGATGCGGTATGTCAGTGTGGCGTTAACGTATTTCTGGCAGAGGTTTGTGTTATCTAAGGGGTGGTGGATTTACAGCCTGTGAGAATCAAACTGCTGCACATGCTTTGAACATTCTGGGGAAAGAAAAAGCTATATTGGCTTTTTGCTTGAAATTTCACTGGCAATCCAGGAAGTTCACAGCTGATGAGGAATTTCTTGGCTGCTGATCCTGGAGTGGGGTAGGGGGGTTCAAGTAGAGCTTTCTTATTTCATCTTTATGTTAGTGACTCACTTGACACTTGACTTTGATTCTTTAGTTGTGATGTTTTAACTTGAAACTTTGCAGATGGAGAGCTGACGCTAATGGAGCAAGGTCATTTTGCTCAATTGGTGTGAAGAGATCTAACCCAGGGTTTTGATAGTCCTTGGTCCTGTAAGGTTTCTGTGCCAGCCCTTTCCCAACTTTAGATGTGATCCTGTTCCCAGCGAAAGCAATGGAAATACTGTCTCATGAGAGGGTGTTCCTATTACCAAGTTCTCTCTAGATCAGGGTATGGATCATGCCTGTTGTTGATCTTCTCTGCCTGAAGAGGATATCCTTCTAGCCCTGGCTAAAGTTGACATGGCATTTGGCTGATGGGTTGTGCTTGGTGTATACCTGGCGTGTTTCCTCCAGGTGGAGGAGACAGTGGCTGAGAGCATCCAGCAGCCTTGCTGGATTGCGTGACCTTGAACAAGGTGATCTGCATTTCTGTGCCTCCACGTTTTCCAGTGTGGGGATACTGTTGATGTTGCCAGTGTTTTCTAAAGCATATTGAAAGTGCTCTGAGATCTGCTGAGAAGCAATGCACGCAGGTATATTTATGATGTTTTGGTTCAGGAGGACTGTTAGCACTCAGCCTGGCCTCTGGTTTGATGCAAACCATAGTTTCACACAGCTTTTCCTATGTGGCTTCCCTGTTATGCAGTGTTTCTTCTTGACTCAAAGTTTTGGTAGGGAGAGAGGTATCTGTGGGGTGAGAAGAATGCCATAGACATTTTCCAAGGTCCTGAGCTGTCTGCAAGATGGTTAGGGCAGACAAAAAAAGTGATGTTGCAAAACTAGCACTGGGCATTTTTTGCATTTAAATAGCTTCAAAAATTATCTCTATGGGGCTAGCATCCTCACTGCCGTCACCAAATCCACTGAGTGCAGGATTGGGCCCAATATCTGATTCAATTCCTGATGAATCATTATTTCCACTACTTGTTTTGCATAATTGCTTTTGCTGATCCTCAGCTGCATTTGCATTTGCTTGGTGCTCACCATCCTGTTCATCCATGGGTACAAGTCATGAGGTGTCAACATCCTGCTTGTGTCACTTGTGATGCTTGGTGGAGCTGTAAACACAGGAGATGATGATCTTTGGCTGGTGTAAATTATGAAAGCTGTGCTGATACGAGTGAATCTATAGCAATTTACACGAGCTGTGGAAATGTCCGCAGGATATTTCATTCCTGGTGGCTGGAACAGGGGAAAATGGTCTTATTCAAACATACCTGATATAAGTAAGACACACAGCTGAGCAATTTTCTGCTCCATTGTTTTGGTCTGCAAAGGTGCAGGGAAAAAAGAATATTCTGGGCTTCTATGCTTGTTTCTGTGTAGTTGGGTGTTTTACAAGCTCTGTACATCCCCTCAGACACACGGCAGGCTGTTCAACTGGTACCCAAGACAGATACTCCCTGGCAACACAGAGGGGCATACTTCTGATGAAAAGGATTGCCAGGTTAAATAAAGTGATGAAAATTTTCCCTGCATATAACCAGAAACAGAGCTCAGATCTGTCATTCTTACTTATTTCAGCACCGATTCCAGTTGGGTTCGATGGGGAGGCAGAGGGCTGCTTTGGATTCGGCTGTGTTAACCCGATGGTGCTGTGTCAGAAGGGTAGATGATACAGGAAGGAAAAGGCACCCCAGTCAAGTCTTGTTGTAACAATGAAAGGAAACGATCCTTTTTGAACTTAAGCTGAATTTGCAAAATGTTCTCGCCCCAATGTGTGTCACCGAAACACTTCAAAATGGGGTAAATTGTAAACAACTTTATTTCATTCAGCTCTCTATGGAATAGAAGGAGAATAGGTGCCGGGAAAATTTATTGAATGCAAAAGGATGAGATTTTCTTTTTAGAAAGAGAGAGGAAGAAATTGCTCCTTCCCAGCTTCTTGGAAGGAATTGCAAACAATGAAGGTGAATGTAAAACCCAGGGTGCAAAATCATCTCCTGCGATTAACTCCCCTGTGTAGGCTGCTGAGCTCCTGCAGCCATCCAGCCTTGGGACCTGCTGCTGGCTAGCCCCAGGCGCATCATTTCCCCTCCGTGCTCTGCTGCTTACAGATGTGTGTGTGTATGTGTTTCTGTCCATTCTTTCTTGCATTCAGGAGAAAAGTTGCTAATGGGCAAACACTAATCCATCCTGACAGCTCTGCCCATCTTCCTGCTTTGGCCTGGCATCCAGCAAACAGCTTGATCAGGGTCCCCGGGGCTTCATTAGTACAAATTGTTGCCTGCAAATTAATCAACAGGTTGTGTGTGTTTAACTCTTTGCTGGAGCTGGTGGGAAATGTTCTACATTGCTGTGGGCATTGAATCAAGTCTTTTGAACTGGCTTCTAAGTACAGCGGAGCAGAAATAGCCCGAAGTGGTGTTACAGTCTTGATTTCTTGGGGTGGGAAGTGAAGCAATCCCGCAGGCTCTGCAGGTGCTGCTAATCCGGCTTCCAATCTCTAATAGCAATTTTAGACTTCCACTTTATTTCTCTTGGCCATTCACCCACCCTCTGTAAAATATCCATTATTTATGCAGTGGACAGACAGATGAAACCTGTACTTTGCTTAATTATCCATAAGATGTCAGGTGTCCTCTGGGCCTATCCAAAGTGGAAGTGCACGCAGGAATCAGACCTTCTTGCTGTTTTGAGATTTATTCTGGAGTATGTGCGAAAGCTGCTTGTATGTTGTATTTTGTAGTGTTATCTTTCAGACTTTGGGTTTTTTAACTGTTTTGTCTCACCCTTCTAGGATTAGGAAAAAAATAACTATGTAGTTGCTGTGGTTTACACTTGAGCTTTGATAATGAGTGGAGGATTCAGGGAGCACACACTGACTTTTCAGGTGGGTGTACAGCTGCGAGAGTGGAGATGACTGATGTTGTATGGGTATAGGGGGTTGAATATCCTCCTGTTCCACAGATCATGAGATTCCTAGCTTCTGACTTGCATGTACTTGGGAACACCCAGCTCCTTATCTCCATTTTCCATTTCTATGCATGACTTCTGATCTCCCAGTTGCTGGTGGCCCAGTCAGTGCATCGTATCAGTGTGCATGCTCATGCCCGTTAGCGCTGCATGTCTCCGATGGACAGCCCGGATACCGACCGTGCTCCTACACGGCATGAACCCTGGGGGACCAGCAGCACTCTGCACATGGAATTGCATTCGATCTGATCTGGACTTCACCCCACAATGAACAATAGTGAGAACAGCCGGAGCCACATAGCTCCTATCGATTATTTTTAGCAACAATCAAAGATAAAAGAAGAATGTGCCCGTAAGGCCGTTGTCTCCTGCCTCAGCAGGAGGAGAGCAGGCAGCAGGAGAGCTGCCCAGGCCTGTTGCTCTATATGCATTCCCCCAGGAAGGATGTATTTTCTGCAGTTTGCTCCAGTTGGAGAAAAGCAGTGTGCGGTGGGGAATTTGCCAACCCTCTGTCTTCAGCAGCTGGCCAACATCTGTCTCCTGGATGATGTAATAATTCTTACAACTTGACAATAATTTTCATGCCTATTTTACCGGAAGGTTTTAAAGCACCTTAGTCCTTGATTTGACTTTGCATCCAGGTGAGAGCAGTTTTCTCGCTCCCTGTGTGCCAGCGGAGGGGATGAGAGGCACAGAGAGCAGATGTGGACTGCCCCGAGGGTCTGCAGATGGTGGCTATCCCTGTGCTGTGAGCTCCTTTCTGACCTCTCCATGAGCTCCTGATGCTCCTGGTGCTGTCTCACAGCTGAGAGCTCTCGCCTGCCCAGGACAGAGCCCTTTGCCTGGTGTCACAGATGGTCACAGATAGTCTGTGTGCTTCCACTGTAGGGCTTTCCCTCCTGCCACCTTCTCTCTTCTCCTCTGACCAACCCTGGGCTCTCTTGCTGGGAGCTGATTGCTCAGTGCGGATGCTGATCCTTCAGCCTTACTTCCATGCTGCTGATGGCAATTCTGTGCTAACCAGAGGAGATAAAGATAAAGCTACTTCCAGGGAACAAGCTGGGGAGTTGAAGTCTCATGACTTTCTTGTGTATTTCTGGCCTCCAGACCCAGCAATACCCTGTGATTGCAGCAGGGCTTTTAACAGCAGCAGCAAACCAAAAAGTTAAGCACTTCTGGTTTGTTTCTTTGCCCATGGTTTTGTTCTTCACTACTTGCAATAACCAGTTAAGGTAACCTACGTAGGGTGTGAAGGGCTATTGATCAAAGAGGCAACGTTTCCTGCCTCAGAGCGATGCAAATGAATTTGCAAAGCCTGGGGATAGGGACTGTGAGGCTCCAGGTTTGGATCCTCAGCATCTGTGGGTGAAGCAGCTTGTGGGGAGCAAGAGACAAGCTTGTAGATACCTGCACCACCAGTAAGAACTCCCTGGCAGGAGGCTGCAACACCTGCAGGTGCCATGTGTCTGAGTAGGAGCTCACCCATGTTGCTACCTAAGGACTTTTCCAGGTATCAGCAGAAAAACTTGTGCAGAGAAATTGCTCTCTTTCCCATTTAAAATACTGTAACAGTTAATGTGTTCTTATGAGGATGTTCTTTGCGGTAGACGGAGAGAAAAATGGCATTTCTGAAGGGAGGTTTTAAGACAAATGGCTTCTGGCCGCTGTAGTCTTGAGGATCTAGGGAGTCTTGGGAGAGTATTGAGAGACCAGCTACCAACAGAGCTGAAGAGTGGCCGTGTGCAGGGGTCTTGTTAGCACAGTACAGATGATCTTGCAGAGTCTGGCCTTTGCATCAGAGGCACAGCAGCTGATTCCCCAGTCTCCCATCAGGGAAGACTTTCCCTGTAGGACAAAGATGAGATCGCACCTCTGTCCATCCTGCAGGATATTCACACTTCTGTGTTGCTGAAGGCACACAGGCTCGATCTCTTATTCCCTTCTGGCAGAGGGGAATGGAGATAACAAAAAGAAAACTATGAACATGCAAGCTGTGGGGTTTGGGAGGGGGAAAGGGGGCAGCGCATTGGCTCGGTGTTCTGCATCGTGCCAAACGCAGTGCATCCCTGCGTCTGAGGTCTGTCACATCCTCAGCCGCTCCTGTGGTAGCTGCTGGCCTTTGTATGGCAGCATGACAGCGTGGTGGCAGCTGTGACGCATTGATCAGCCATGCCTGCTGCTGAGCGTTCGCTCCCGTTGCCAGGCAAAGAGGGGTGACCTTTTCGGAGAGGAGGAGGAGATGGCGGGGAGAGCGATGGGTGGGTGGGAGGCAGTGGCAGCCCAGGATGAGGCTCCTGGGGCTGCGCTGTTCAGGGCGTTCAGATCAGGGATGGGGCTTTGGATGCACGGAGTGAAGCCGACAGTCCCTCCCTGCTGTGCTTGATTTCGTGGGTGCAGAAAGCCCCAGCCCTGCCTGCCTGCATGGATCCAGATGAAGCTTCCCCTGGTAGGGCCTGTCATCTCTGTGGGATGTGGTGCCCGAATTAAGGGATGGTGCTTGGTACAATGTTATTTATGGACTACTGCAGATCTGACAGTATTGCCTTTGACGTAGGGAATTTCAGGGCACTGCAGCCTTCCCCGACCCTGCTCAGCCTGAGGTGAGCCACTAAGCAGTGGTCACCAGCAGTGGGGATTTGGGTCTTGTGCCCTGCACTGTGGCTTGTGCGTAAAGTTGTTGTGTTGGCTTTACTGCATGGGTTTTCCTGTCACTCCGGGACCTGGACAGTGCTCTGCTCTGTGTTTGCTGATTCTGGAGTAAAACCTCAGGTGGCTTTTCTCTGGAAAAGAACATCTTTTCCAGGTATTTGAGGTCAGAATGAATAGGCAAATGATTATGAGCCTCTCAGTCTGGATTGGTACGAATGGCACCACTGATTTACTGAGACAGAGCCCCGTGTGAAGAGGTGAGGTGGAACAGTACCAGACATAACCTGAAATGACTTAACAAGCTACTGAAGTTTTTAAATGCATGTGTCATTTTTTTTTTTAATTTAAATTTCCTCTGACATTTCATAGGCTTCATCACTCAACGTGAAGCCAAGATCCGTGTGAGTGTGTGCAGTAGGATTGTTTTTAAATTTTATTTTAAATACAGATGTCTGGAATAACTTTTTTGCACACACTGTAGGAGTGTAAAGGTTTCTAAGCAACATCATTTCATGCTGTTTGCATTAGAGAATGTAAAACAGGGTTCCTTTTTTTAAACGTCTCTGCAGTGCAGGCATAATTACAGGATCCCATTATGCAGCATTGTGTCTACAGTGAAGCCTGCCCTAATGGAATATTCTGCCTTGTGCTGAAGTCTTACCTGCTTTTTATCGAGACACTTAAGGACTTAATTAGTGTCATTATAGACTACCACCCCCTTCCTCAGCCCCGTGCATGAAGGGATAATGATCTGTCCAAGCCAGCGCGTTCACTTCCTCTGGTTAACAGCACCACGTGGAGAGAGTGCTTCGTAGCTCACTGCTATCTTGAAGTGGACCCGGAGGAGAGGCGGGGGGGAAATTAAAGCATTTGCTAGGAGCAATAAATATGTCCTGCGTTTACTTTGCCTGTCTTAGCCATTGAGCTGGGATGGCGTTTGTCCCGGGGCGATCCCTGTGGAGCTTCTCCGTCTAATGCCTCATCACATCTGCCCTGGCTGCCTTACCCGGTGGCCACGGCACAAAGCAGCGCCGGGCAGCCGCTGTGCTCAGTCCTGCAGGCGTGTGCTGCAGGGCACCAGTGCATGCTCTGTTCTTCATAAAGGTCCCCAGGAGACTGCAGGAGCCATGTGGACGCAGCGGGCCCAGGTCTCGCCTTCCCATGATGTCCGTGTGGANGTGCTGCACGTNACCTTCTGCTTACCTGCATATACACATACATATACACATGCAGTTCCTGCCTGCCACCCGTGTTGGCACTGCACTGAAAGCAGACCTGTTCGACGGGTAGGAGTGACAGGAGGTGGTGGGCTTGAGGGCACACTGCTCCTGTGCTGAGGGAAGCTGGAGGTGGTCACACTTCTGCTACTGACTGTGGCTACAAAGCTCCTGTCAGCTGGATGGTCAGTTTTGATCCCTAATGCTTCGGTGGTAAACAACATTTGCACTGTGCTGCCCAGTGGAGTTTTATAAACATCTGGGGGCTTTTTGCATTTTATGAGATGAAGAGTGTTGGCTTTTGTACCTGAGACGGGGCCAAGGAAGTTTTTATTGCTGGTTAGGTAACTTCTCTGGCACGTTGTGTTAGGAGCTCTAAACATTATTAATGAGGTGTGTGTGTGCTACGGTGCATGTGTTGTATCTTGTAACGGCTGTTGCCGCTGCTCCCTGTGCGAGGATGTAGCTGTAACATTTTAACTGCAGGTGTACAACTCTGACCCCTTCATCTCCTGTGTCCCTCCTGTGCTGTCCCTTCTACCCTCCCTGCTTCAGGCTACTACTCCCCCAGCAAGTTTTCTCTGGAGTTTTACTAACATCTTGCAGGGAGGAAAATTTACCCGTAACCTCTGCTCTTTGTACTACTTTGTGTCGGGGGGAAGGGGCACTGTGAGAGCGGTCAGGGTGTTGGGAGCTGGTCTTGGGACATGGCGTTCCTGAGCTGGTAGTTCAGCTGCATTGAGATGCTCCTTGAAGGCTTGTGACTCCATCTCCTGTGGCTTGTAAAGACAAGAAAGAAGGAGCTGTGATGCCGATGGATTTTCTCTGTTTCCCTTGACTCACTCGGAGTCCTGAACATCACCTGCTTGCTCCCTTACCTCAGCAAATTATGTCTGGCCTGGGCTGATGCAAGGCAGTCATTCATGCTGGTGAGCAACCTTCAAAGCCCTGAGCTGCTCTAGGGTCTCATCACCTCCTTTTCTGCTTTGCTTATCCGGGATGACTCCTGCGTTGTCTGCTCCTAGTAAGGACTGCTGCAGTGATGCAGTGCCTGTTATTTTTTCCAAGAGCCTTTTGGCTTCTCTGGCTCTTCAGGCCTCTGCCCTCAAGGAACTGTGTGTGATCCCTGCTCCGATAGTTGGAGACTCCTCCTCAGGCCTCCTGCCCTGCCACACACAGCAGAACTTGACACAGCATGTCTGGCACGGGAAGGCGCAGGCGGCCCTGGGCCCCCAGCACAAAGCCCATCCAGGCTGCAGCTGTCCTTCGTGCTTTCCACTGAGATGGCCAGAGGTCTTGGGCAGTGCTCATTCCGCTTTGCTCCGTAAACACTGCATATGGTGCCAGATGGGGCTTTATAGGATCACATCCTCTGCCCTATGCTCTGTGTATTTTAAACAAACCTGGGAGGGGTCTGGGCTGGATCCTTGTCTGTTCTTGAAGGAATTGATGCGGGATTCAGAGTCCTCATCCATCCATCTTCCATATGGAGATAAAAAGTTTTGGCTGAACACTGCTAAATGTGCCGTCATCTATCACAGCGGAGGCGGGATTGTGTAAAGGAAAAATAATCCACCATCGGGCTCAAAAGAAGAAGGGGGGAAAAAAAAAGAAAAAAGAAATAAGATTTCAAGTGAAACGCATTGCTTTTAAAAATCCAATTCACTCTTTGCCAAGTCATTGTTTGGTTTTAGACTTGTTTCACATGAAAGCAACCTTTAAAGGTTACTTTCATCCCTCCTTAATGAGCTATAGAAATGAGCCTGGTCTGCTACAGGGCAGAGGCCAGGGGATGGGACTGCGTGTGGAGCTGCTGCCTCCCCTTTGGAGCGGCTGTGTGAGCTGTACCACCAGTTCCCGGGCTGCCAAATTCTGTAGCCAGCAGCTTTCAGCAAGAAAAATGAAAGAGGATCATTGATGTATATCTCTCCCCTTGCTGTGGTGGAAATTATATATATGCAGTGTGTGTGGGAGAGAGAATATATGTTGCTGCGTGTATTCTTCTGAAGCGTTCTGGATCGTGGGGTTTGCACCCTGGGGGCCAGGTTTTCCAAAACCCCTGCTATGCGTGGTGCTGAGCTCTTGGGATGTGTCCCAGTGAGAGCATTAACCGTCTGCAGAGCTGGCCCCCATGCTGCCCGCGTGAGCAAGCGGTCACTGTGCTCCCCCCCAGGGGAAGCGCCAGGCGCTGGAGCCCCGTGCTGCCCCTGCTTTCCTCTGCGCTGCCTGGATGCGTTTTGGTGACAGCGAGGGTGTCTGAGCACCTCTGTGGTGATGGATGGTCCCAGCCGTGAGCAGGAGAGTGTCCCCCTTGTTAAAAGGGCTCTGCTGTAGGGCAGCCTGAGGCAGAGGTGGGGACGGTGGGCGTGGGGCAAAGCTGCTTCGCAGTCCACGGGTGGGCTGTGGGGGGCACGAGTGGGGCTCCCTCAGCGCCACGCAGCAACGCGGCTGCATGAGCTAATGGGCTAAACGAGGACTGGCACAGCTAGCAGCAGAGTTTCTAAACGAGACTCATCACCGCTCATCTGTGAGTTGAGCTCTTCCTCCTCCCGCTTAGCTGCAGGTCATACTTTCTGCCCAGGCATCGTGCAGGGGTGGCCCCAAAGTCCCCCAGCCCAGCTGGGAAACCTCCCAAACCGCAGCACAGCTCTTCCAGTCTGAAGGCTGCTGCATTTCCTCGCTCTGCCTCCAACTGCTCTGCTATTAAAACGTTTCTCTCATTTTTCTTTTGATGCACGTCATGTCACTTAAAGCTTTTAGGGGAGACCTGCCTGACGCAGAAGGAGCAGCAGCAGGGGGTAAATGAGTGGTGCCATGCATAGAAAACCCAATGCACTTGTGCTTCGGTGTGGTGGCGTGCATGTGGTGTTCTGGGACATGCAGATAGGGGTGAGCCACCTCTGCACCAGGGTTGAAGGCAGCTACGAAGGGCTCAGTGCTGGATGAAGATGCTGTCTGTGCTCTAAGGAAAGGTGTTTTTCACATCCTCACGGGTCAGGATGCCAGCAGCAGTTTGCAGTTGGCTTGGAGCTCTGCCCCTGGCCCTTGCCACCCTCTGGAGAGGTTGTGCACCACTCTGGCTCCTCATGGAGCTGATGCTGAGGGACTGGGTGGCCTCTCCGAGCCCAGGCAGCGAGGCTGTGCAAGGTGGCAGTTATTGCTAAGTCTCCTGATCTCCAGCCCGTGCTCCCACGGACACACAGTTGGTGTGGCTTGGGTGGCTTTTGAACATCATCAGGCAGCTGGAAGTGCTGCTTCTGCTTGTGGTCACAGCGTTCCTGGGAGGTGAGGGCCTGCTGGGTATTCAGGGAAGCAGAGAGGACATCGCCAGCTGCTCAATTCTTGCTCAACAGACTCCTCTGTCCCAAGAGGCGTGAGGTGATGAGGCAGCTGTATGTGTGGACGTGGTGTTGCGTCTCCTTTTCTGTACACGTGTTGCTGTCCCTCGGCATGCTCTGTGCTTGCTCTGCTTATATTCAAGCTGTGGGTTTTAAAAGCCCTCCCTGTGTTGCTCTTGCAGGAGCTGGAATTGGCTGTGGCTGCATGTGCTTTCTCTGCACCTTCTGGTGCCTCCTGTGTTGGGCAGAAGCAGGGGCTGAAGGGTGTTTTGGTCCCTCTGTGTGTTGGCAAGCCAACTTTTTCTCCCACAGCAACACATGCGCTGTGACTGTGGGGTCTCCATGGAAGAGATTTGGGAAAATTAAGCCTTTCTCACACTTGATTGCCTGGCAGGTTATGTCCATGCTTTGTTAAAGAGAGAGTGCTTTGGACAGTATTTGCTTGGCCAGTGGGTTGCCCTGAGCCAGCGAGGACATGGGACAACTGGAGTAATCAGCCCAGTGGCAAAAGGGTAATTGCAGGAAGAGCAAACCATGGTCATGTTGCACTGAACTCCATCCCACATCAAGGACGGAAAGGGAGAAGAAAGAGGCTGGGGCTAATAAGGGTAGTTGATGGCAGAGCTGCTGTGGCCCATGGGTGGTCTCCGCTTCCCTGTACGTTTCCAGATGTGAGCTCGCAGAATCACAGGTCCCCTGATCCCATGAGCTGGTGTTGGGACAGGAGCTTCCCCATCAGTGCATCTGCCATGTTTTCTGGTGGCGTTTGTTGTCCTTCCCACAGGTGGATGAGTTTTGGTGGGACTGGGAAGAGTAAAATGTGGTGCAAGATACTAGAGCCTCTCAGCAGAGGGTTTTTGGTGTGGCTGGAGTGCCTGAACTGCTGGCCTCAGTGATGTCCTCCCACAGGCTTTTTTCCCGAATCCCCTTTCCTAGCAAAAATCAGCTCCATCCTCCTGATCGGAGCTGTTTGTATGAGAGGGGGTTGAGGGCTGTGCGGAGTTTTCTGTGTCTGCTGCTGTTGTGTGAAGGCTGATGGGTGCTTCCCCCCGCAGCAGGACCAGTCACCCAGGGATGCTCCGCACGAGCAGGATGAGGTGGCTTGGAGAGGGGCTGTCTACTGGGGAGCTGCCAGCGCAGAAGGCACTCCGGGGAAAATCCCTGTGAAGCAGAACTGAGGATGCTGCTGTTTTCTGTGGAAGTGTCAGAAGGCCACTGGAGGCAGTGGGCAATGGAGAACAACTTTCCTATGGGAAAGTAAAGACTTGTTCCATTTTTAACCCTTGCTAATTGAGTCCAGGGTGAAATGTGACCCCAGGTTACATAGTTGTAGTGCCTCCGCTGTGCGCTGGGCTCCAGGCCCTTTGGAGGGGGAAGGAGCAGTAGTTTGCTGGTTTTGGCCCAGCTCCATGAAGAAGCAAATTTTTTAGTGGCTGTAAATAAGGAAAAGCAAGAGGCAGGAAGTGGAAGTCTCCTTAACACACACCGGAGCTTACAGCCCTGTGCGTGGCCTTGGGGACGCCTGCCCGGGCCAGCGTGGGTAGCTCGGGCAGAAGAAAGCACAGGAGAGTGCCAGGGGAGTTGGGGGTCCCTGGTGGGGCCACGAGGCGGGAGCACGTCCACGCAGGAGCCTCTGTCCTGGGAAGTGTGTGAACTGGCCCTGGACCCCCGCGGCAGGAAGGAAGACAGCCCCGACAGGCAATCGTTTTTGGCAGGGCTCTCCCCTCCCCGCTCGGCGCAGGTATGATGAACTTTCCATGCTCGGCGCTCTGCAAGCGTTCATGGATGGAGTCATCTCGCAGAGGCAGGGAAGTAGCGCTAATCCTGTGTGATTAGTGGGAGATGGGCTGGATGCTGGTGCTGTTAGAAACCATCCCTGTGAATTTGCGAGCCCCGTGGGCATCCTCAGTGTCCAAGGCAGGGCTGGAAGTCAGACCCAGCACAGGCACCTTGTAGCAGCAGCCTGCATGGGAGACACGTTACCCTGGGCGACTGGGATCTCCTTCTGCTCCCTCTTCCCACTTAGTTCCAGGAGGCTTTGTAATCTGATGGTTATACTAAGACAACAGTGATAAACAATTTATTTGAGCCTTGTCATTAAAAATACATGGCTGTAGCCTAAAGGTGACTTGTGGGGTAACTTGTGCCTGCTGTTCTGTTTTGTTATGAAATCTGAAAGTTACTGGGCTTTTAAAGTACTGTTGCTTTTTTTCTCCACATTTACTTTTTGTCAGCCTTACAAATATTAAATATGCCATGTCCGGTTGGTTTTGTTGTGGTCTCTTAGGAAGAGCTGCCTGTTGAGAACTTCCTCTGCCTTGAGGATATCAACACATCATATCTCGCCCATAAGGAAAACGGACATGAGTGTAAAATGAGAACTTAGGGGGGAAAAAAAGCAAAGCGGAGAGTTGGCAACAGTCAGCAGTCACTCTGGACTTGCTCCCTCCTGGTGGCTCACGGGGTTCAGAGCAGCGTGGGCTGTGTGCAGGCTCGTCAGCTGCCTCTCAAACTGCCAAGGCTGCTCTGAGATGCAGTGCTTTCGAACTGCTGATCATCAAAACGATGGTGCCAAGAGGGCTGGAAGGGGACGAGCGAGCATGCTGCAGTGGGGTGGCTGGAGCGGTGCAGGGGCACCACTGGAGATGGAGAAGACAGGCTAGAAGAGAGCGTGGCATACGGTCCAGGGCACAGCGAGGACAAACAGTGGCTGGCAGGGGGGTGCAACGAGTGGCAGAAGCTCCACCACTTGCAGGCAAGTGCCTGGGAAGTGTCACATCACCGTGTGGTGATGCTGCCAGCGTAGGTCATGTCACAGTATGCAGAGCTTCCCTGAAAATGGGGAGCCGTCCCTTTTGTTCTTGAAGACAAAGGATGTCTCCCTGGATCTCTTTCAGAATGTAGTGCTTTGGTGTGGAACAAGAAATTCTCTGTTAACCCTACACCCCTCTTGGCCTGGTAAACAGGAGGTGCTGAGCAATCCACTCACCTCTTCCGCCTCTCGGAAATCCTGGGAAATAAATGTTTTGCTGCCAGTACAAAACAATTAGAAAAGGGGATTTGTGCTTTCTTGCTGGAAGTGCCTTTTCCTACCTCCTTGATTAATCTTGGATGCAGATGCTAGCTGTTAGTTGCGCAGTTCAGGATTTGCTGCATGTTGCCAGGACTTGACCGGTGTGTCTTGTAGCAACAAAAGCAGATGAAACATCTGGTCAGGGGGAGAAAAATATTCCTCGTGGAGCTTCCTGCCAGCTTGGCTGGGAGGGAGGAAGGGACAGGCGGGTGGAAAGGGTGCAAACAAGATAGTGTTCAGGGTGGAAAATTGTGATCTGGATTGTCCATAACAAACTTTGCTCTCCCGGAGGACCTCTGAGCCAGTGTGAACGGGACTTTTGCAATGACTGGAAAGTCCAAGCCTCTCAGTCCCCGAGGATGATGAGGGGCAGTTTGTGGAGAGGCACGGGTGGGTGGGAACGTCCTCCCCAAATTCTCTTGGGATGTGTTGATGAGGGCCATTGCTGTTATAGCTGATTGACTGCTGCTGAGCGGGGGAAAAAATGGTGATGTCAGATGAAAGCCATCAACCAGGCCGGGGGGATGGGGGCGTGCGACCCTGACACCGTGCCACGTTGAGGATATTAATTCTTAATTAACTGGTATTGCTGAAAGGCTGTATTGTTCCGCAGGGAGGGACAGATGATGATCCATGTCATCCTCGCTGCTCCAGCTGGCCGTCCCCTGGCGTCACTGGGAACAGACCCCGTCGGTGCCGGCGCTGGTGGCGATGGCCCAGCACCTGCCGGCGGTGGCTCCTGGGCGGCCTTGCGGCCGTGGTAGCCTGATGCCAGGCAGACATGGAGCAGCCTGGGCATGGCTGAGCAACCCTGCTACCAGCCTGTGCCGGTTGAGCGTGTTTGCTTTGTCTCACTTTGGGCTGAGAAGAGCACGTTCAGGGCAATGTGAGGTGATGTGGTCTTTCAGGCAGCAATTGGGCACGGGGGAATCGAAAGGGACAGTCCTAGCATCCCACTGGGGAAAGGGGCGTTCCAGTAAATGAGGGAGTGGGATCCCTGGGGGCTAACGAAGCATTGTGGACACCAGTGGATGCGTTTCAGATGGGTCAGCAGGGACAGATATACTGGGGGGTGACAGGAGCCAGGGAGCTGGTGGGATAGTGGCGTGTTCAGGCTTGGGAAAGACTGCTGCAAAAGTGGAGTTCACTGTCTAGAAATTTGTTTTCCGTCTGTGCCTGCTGGAGCCCGGGACCACCCTTAGTGTCTCTGGACAGAAAGAGGTGGTTTCTGTAGGACCCTTTTCCTCTCTTCCCAGCAAGCAGCATGGCTGGTGTCACAGAGTGGTTGCAGTATCAGACAGTGTTCAGAGTTTGACAAGTCGTCTTGCAAAATGTGAAATAAGTTGCTGTTTGCAGAAAGGTTTTGTGGAGAAGGCACTTAGCCCAGAGGAGCAGGGCTGGTTTCGAGAGCAGTCAGCTTTGAGTGGCCAGCATGTACATCTTCATGTGCAAGGGTGGCAAAGTTAAGCTTTGCTCTGTAGACTTCAAAGGTAAACATTGTTTTAAGACAGGGGAAACCAAAACAAAATGGGGAGGTAAGGCCCTTGCCCATGACCACAAGCAAGTTGGTGTGGAGCTATAAGAAGGGCAACCTGGCAGAGGCAGCTTCAGCGCAGGTCCCTCAAGTGTCCTGCCTGGCTCAGACTGAGCTGCCGGTGTCTGAGGAGACGAACGAGCAGCAGAGTCGACTGCTGAAAATTTCCTTCCTGATGCTGGAAGGACAATTGGATCTTTCTCGGGATGAACCACGCTCCAGTGCTAAGCAGCTAATCCCGCTGACTGTGGCTGTCCCCTGATAAGCTATCCAGCCAGCTCTGATTAGTTTCCAGCAACTTCATTAGAAAAACGATGTTAGAAGCAATTGGAAGTCGATTATGTTTTATGTGATTAATGTTGTTAATTATTATTACTTTTGTTAGCTTGCCTAAACCACCAAGATTCTCCCATTAATACACGTTACTAATTTGTACCTACAGTGCACTGACTTCCACCAGTGGATTTCAGAGCATTTCCCCAAACTGTCCTCAATTTTGTATTTACTGTAGATTAACATTTTATTTAAAGATAATTATCTTGAGCTGTAAATTTCCATAGTGTCCTATAAACATCAAGCAAGCTTTGCAGTCTGGGTTATTTTTACAATGTGTCAGGCAAAGAAACACAGGATAACAGTTTGGGAATTCTGGAAGACATATGATTGAAAATGAAAACTGGCAGAAAAATGAGTTGGAATAGCATATCCCTCTCTGTGCAGGAGGTAAGTATTGCGCTGGGCGTGGATGGAGAAAAAAGAGGGTCAGAGACAATCTAAATTACTTGCCCACAGACACAGAGTGGTCTCTCATTCTTCTCCGTGCTCTGGGGTAAGATGGAGCTATCTTCCCCTCAGTACAAGAAGGACATTGAGTTACTGGAGCGTGTCCAGAGAAGGGCAACAAAGCTGGTGAAGGGCCTAGAGCGCAAGTCTTCTGAGGAGCGGCTGAGGGAACTGGGGCTCCTTAGTCTGGAGAAGAGGAGGCTGAGGGGGGACCTTATCCCTTTCTACAACTACCTGAAAAGAGGTTCTAGTGAGGCAGGTGTGGGTGTCTTCTCCCAAGTAACTAGCAATAGGACGAGAGGAAATGGCCTCAAGTTGCATCACATGAGGTTCATATTGGATATTGGGAAAAATTTCTTTACTGAGAGAGTGGTCAGACATTGGAACAGGCTGCCCAGGGAAGTGGTGGAGTCACCATCGCTGGAGGGGTTCAAAAAATGTGTAGATGTGGCACTTCAGGACATGGTTTAGCAGGCATGGTGGTGTTGGGTTGATGGTTGGACTTGATCTTAGAGGTCTTTTCCAACCTTAATGATTCTATGATTCATAGCTTAGGAACCAGTGTTTTAGCACAAACAGATTTCGCACAGATGCAAAACAGTTTAGGGATCATTAAGACTGTAGGCTGGATGTGGAAGAAAATCCTTTGATCAAAGCTTTTGTCAAACTTCTTCCCCCCTCCCTTTTTCCCCTCCATGAGCAACTGCACAGGGGCAATCCAAGAGATCCCCTTGCTCTGTGCCGCACGCGGATGCCCTTGCAAGGGCCGGCTGGCAGGGCTTGGAGTGGAGCAGCTGGGCTCCCCAGAGCTGCTGGCTGGCAAATGAGCCTTTTTGTTGCCCCTTGGAACACGGCACTGCTGGGCGGGATGGTTTGAACCCAGCCTGCAAAAAGCCTGGTTTAAAAATGAATTGAGGGCTCCAGGCAGTCTCTGTAACTTCAGCATCTGTTCAGGCAAACTGTGTGTGCATAATTCAGCACATTTAGTTGTGTTAACAAAGGTCCTTGCCAGCAAATGGAGTGTTTGTTTGGAGATGGCATTGTAATCCCTGTATATCTGTGCAAGGATTATTTTCATTCCTAAAAAAATAACAAACCACAAAACTATGGAATTTATTGTATAGAAGCAACAGTAGGAGGTCAGGGGTTGTCTGAGCACAGCACTGGGGGCTCCGCTTGTTGTGTTTGGCTTTGAGAGAGATTCCCAGTGTGATTTTTGGGGCAGTAATTGATTCCCGTCTGTTTTAGCTTCCTCCTTTGGAGTAACAATGCATGTCTGTGCTGCGAGGTAGGCTGCTCAGTGGCCTGGTGCAGATCACACCGGGGGTTTGCCAGTGGTAGGGATGGCACAAGAGGGCCCCATCTTATCCAAAATGCTCTGGGGCACTGGAGGGTCAGTAATTTTTTTTTAAGCACAGTTGTATCACTGGGAATTTTGTTAATAAAGATATTGCTTCATTTTGTGCAGTTGAATTAGTCCTGTACAACTGAGAGCAGACTTACTGCGTCCTTTGCATTGCGACTGATTTACTGCGTGTCTTTGGTCAGGTCACTCGGCTTCCTGCTCTGCTGCAGTTCTCCACCTCAAATTGGCACAGTGCTAATTTATTTCTCAGTTTTAATTTTGAGTGCAACTTCAATGGAAATGTTAATTTACAGTGAGTACTTCACAGAGTATTATTTGGGAAAATGCTCTTAGGTTTTCCATATGGTTATCAGATAGTGAGGGTAAAAAACTCCAGCCCTCTACTAGATCTAAACTAACAAAGGCCATAACAATGGTTAGTGAGAATAAAAGTCTTTTGCAGTCAGTTAATAGTCCCTGTGACTATTTATGGGTAGCTTTCTGACCGTCATGTTAGAAGTATCATCAACTTTGTGACTAGTTACTGGGAGAAAGCCCCTGATGTGATGTGTTACCATGGCAGTTTCTCTGCCTGAGGGCTGTGCCCTCCAGCCCTCCCTGGCGCTGCTTGTGGGGCCAGGCATCAGTGTCACAAAAGTTGCAGTTGCAAAGTAAAAAAAGACAATTTTTTATTTATTTATGTCTTGTTTTTCTAAACGCCTTCCTGTTGAGGATGGGAAGCTGACGGGAAGCTCTTGCCATGGCCTTTGTAGAGTGTGCCTGGCACTGCAGGAACAAGAGTAGAACACACAGGCACTGAGCAAACACCTGGGCAGGTTTTCAGGCAGGGCTGTTGGCACCTGACCAGCACTTCAGACGCATCCCTGTGCTGTCCTTGCAGTTCTCCACTGCTTTGGAAAGCCGTACGCCTGGTGCATTGCTTAGGGGTCTCCCTCACGTTTACTTTGCTCTTTAGCAGTGGCAGAGAGATGCCTGCTCTGTTATGGGACTGCCCCTTTTCTGCCTCCTGCTTCCAGTGTGGGCTTGGATACATCGCTTATTCCCACTTTACCTTGGTTTCCCATCTCAAAAATGGGAATAAAGCAGTTGCCAGCTTTGTACACTTGAAATCAGAGATCAGCTCCATAGACACATCTTAGACAAGGAGAAGGTGTGGATGAAATGAAGTCTGTCCTCTCTTACCCTGCATCCAACTGGCTCCTCGTGAGTGGCCTGTCCAGAGTATGGAGCTGAGGTGGCCAGGTTTTTGGGAGGTGGTGTGGTGACAGCAAGGTGGGATGAGTGTTATGAACTGGTCAGAGTAGCTGGTTGTTTTGGAGAGGGCAGCCCAGCAGAATGACTCCTGGCTATGTTCTTACCACTGGTGACCAGCATGGGAACACAGGGCAAGTCAGCCTTGCCTTTTTTCTGAAGAAGAAAATGTTTGCTGGAAAGTGTTGTGTTGGGTGCAGATGTTTTGTGTCTCTCATCCATCGAGGTCAGTTGGAGTTCTGCCAACACAAGTGACGCGTGTATGGAAGAGTCCAAATTCCTCCCACAGACGAGTGCTGTGGGACTTGTCCATGCACTCTGAAAGACGGTAGCTTGGTTCTTATAGCATCGCAGCACAAATAGGACCCGAGGCTGGATTGGTGACATCGGTGCTAACTCAGGGCAAGAAGGTCTGGTGTAACACCGCTGGTCCTCATGCCAGGCTGGCCCAGGCTCCGTGGAAAGTTGGAGATGACTCATTTCCCCTGTGAATTTGTGAGCTCCTGTCTCTCCTCCCTTTGGACATCTTGCTGCTGGCACTGGTCTTCTGACCTGCCTGCACGATGCTCTTTGCTCGCTAGCTCTATTTATAGGGAATTTAATGAGATCAATTAAAGAAATGAAAACAAACTGAAGACGTCTGTCCGTGGAAAATCTGGAGTGAGGCAAGGTTATTGGTAGCAGTTGTTTAAAATCTTGACAGCTCTTTTTATAGACAGTCCCTGTTGCTGCGGGACAGCTGAGCTGGACCCCTGTGCCAGAGCAGCTGGTGGCAGCCCCTGCATGGGACCCTGCTCCTCGGCTGGGAGCATCGCGCCGGGCGGCTTCTGCCTCCCCTGCTCGTTATAAAGGGGAGAGGTGCTGATGAGAGAAGTGGACTTGAGGGAGGCCCTCTTCGTAAAGAACACGCTGGATAGAGACTGCTAATTAGCTCTTGTGATTTAATGTTTTCCTGTTTGCATCCAGCGTGTTTGGGGGATATGGTATTTATGGTCCTATGGGGAGGATGTGAGCTGGCATAGAGAGAGGAGATTTCTGTTCCTTCAGAGCTTTATGAACCTCTTTCCTCTTGAAAACTCCAGCTGTGGGGAGACCAGGAAATTGGAGATTTGTTTCTGACTGAATGAATTAGTGTCTGTCTCTCTCTAATCTGTTTCTCCGTAAGTTTTGCTGCACCCTAAGTATTATTTTGGCTTGCTGCCTCGCACCTCTGCCGTGTCAGCACTGGGAGAGCCTCCCGCTGCACTAAGAGGCCATCCCAAACAGTTGGCAGTCTCCAAGTCTGTCTGGGGTCTCTGGTGTGTTCAGCCGTCCCATGGATTTCAAGAGGGTGGGAGCGAACATGCAGAAATCCTCTGGTCAGGGTCCCTCTAGGCTAGGGTCTCCTCTCCTGACCCCGTGGGCACCAGGGTCAGTGTGCTGAGCACCAAGGCTGTGCCAGCACTGCCTCCATGCTCCTGGCATCCCTGTGCCCTTCTGAAGTTACCTGGAAGCAAATGATTTCTTTTTAAAAGTTTGAGCTGCTTCTGCTCTGTATTGCCAACATGGTGATGCCATCCCTTGTCTGGTGTTATCTCTGGGGAGATTGTGATGTACAAAGCATGGACTTAATTGTCTTTGTCTAGATGAAGTCTTAACCCCACTTATCCTTACTGTTCTTGTCACCTCTTTCTGATCTTTTCTGCTCCTGCTTCTGTGTTCATCAGCTGCTGCTGTGGCCACCTTTGCTCCAGTTGCCTCTTACTTCTCAGGTATTTCCTCTCTCCTCCACTTCACCCCCCAAAAATTTACCACACAGAGCAAACCATCTCCTCCAGCCGTATTGAAAACACAGGGGATATGTATGTGCATAGCTCCTGGGCTTCGCTTGATACTGTTTGACCAATTGAGAGCAAGAGGACGGAAAGTGCTGAACTGAGGGAGTTCAATGAGTGCTGTTAAAAAACGATGTGTCTAAAACCACAAACATGATCTCATGCAACACAGACATTGTGATCTGGGAACTACAAAGGGCTGAGTCTTTGTGTCCGGGCAAACAAAGGAACAGAAATAGCAACCCAGAAATATTAGTTCACTGTCAAAATGATCCTCAGTCCCTGGCCATATGATTTATATGGAGCAGAAACCAGGGCAGCTCTGCATTGCTGCCTTATGCAAGTGAAGAAGAGTGAAAGACCAGTGAAAATCCGTGTGCTAGGCTTAGGTCTGGATGCTTCTGTAGCATCAGAGAAAAAGCACTGCTGTGGCCTCTAAGTCACCAGAATGGCTTCTTCGTGCCTACTCTAGAAAATCAGCCTTGAGGTCATGCTGTGGCTGGAATACATGTGGTGCCACTGCCACGTCTAATTTGGGAATATCACTTGGAGGTTATCAAATAAGCAATACTTTGATCCTGCCTTGGTATTTGCACACCCAGCAGCATCCTGGGCACTTGCTCTGGGTGTCCTTCTTGCCAGCTGTCACCCATTACCATTTCTTTCCAGGAAAACCAGCCCAAGACCATCCATGGAAAAAGAGCTGTGAAGGAAAACCAGGATGAACTGGGTTCACAAAAGGCCCTCAGGGATAGGCAGCTGGCAGGGGGGGAAGGAAGCATGTTTCAGAGGCTGGTCAGCCTGATTTATTTTTCATTTAGACTGTCCCAGTCTACCCAATCCCTGTATACCCTCTGGTACACTGCTCTTCAGTAACTACCTTGGACCAGCCCTGTAATTGGCCCTGGGAAGCCAAGGACATCAAGGATGAGGAGCTGTTAAAAATATGAGGTTAAAATAAAAGGGAGAACTGGCATTATGCCTGTGGGATCAGCACCCGGCTCCACTCAGCTATCTTCCTTTTGTCTTGCTATTTTCTGTGGACTATATTTTTTTCTTCAGGATCCCTTTTTTCTTTAAAAAAATTTTATTTGGATGCCTGTGTCTGTGCAGATCAAACAACATACTTCCATCATTACAAGTCAGTGAGTCACAAGAGCCATAACAACTCTATCTTAAAAATAACCCCAAAGCCTAGTGCAATCGCTGTGCAGGCTGGGATGTGTTCTTGCATTCCCCAGGGAAAGCTGGAGGCAGACTGAGGAAGCGACCCAGGGAGAGACGGTCATGCTCATGAATAGGCTTTGACTTTTCATATCTGCTTTTTGTCCTCTTTGCAGCTCAGCTTTATGCTCTGATGTGAGCTCTCTGAAATGGATGTTTCCTTTCAACCCTCCTCCACCTCCATTCCTTTTGCCTTTGTCTCCTCTTCTTCCCCCATCTCTTTTTTTGGGGGCGGTGGGGGTGGTGGTGGTTTAGAAAGATCTCTTCTGTTAATAAAACCGTGCCTGCTCCAACCACTTTCGCATTAGTGCGAAACAAATAATGTTTCAAATGCTCAGCTCTTTTCTCTCCTAGGCAATGGGAGTGAGTGGAAGAGGAGAGGCAGGTTTATCTCCCGATGATGCTCTATTGACAACGAGTTTTGCATCAGGCTTGAACCTGGTCCATTGACAAATGTGCAAACTCCTAGCTTGGAGTACTTGGGGAAACGGAGCGCTGCCCTGCAGGGCGTCGTTTTTGCTGACCTGGAATGGGGACACTGGAGTCTCTGCCTCAGGGCTCAGTGGCGGAGAGGCAGAGCATGGTGAGCAGCTGGGAGCTCATTCCACGTGCAGGGCTGGTGCAACCCGAGGGCACTCCGGGCAATAATAGAAACGCGGGCGCTGGTGGAGCTCGGTCTCAGGGTGACTCCCTTAAGCTCTTGTAACACTGTTTTCCCCATTTGTGAAATGAGGGATAATGTCTCTCCCTTGCTAAAAATTGCTGAGTTTCTTAGTTCTTCTGGATGTCAGGACACATGGCACCCTCAGATCTCCTAATAAAAGAGAGTCCAGGCCAGCGAGGCTAGCTTTTCCATACGTGTCCTTTCCTAAAGCAGGATGGTAAAGCACATTGCTGTTCATACCTGGACTGGGAACGGGTAACGGTGGTGTTGGAGAGAAATGGCAGCCTCTGTGGGCTAAGCAGGGGTCAGACCTGCACTGAGTGCCCCTCTGCTGTTGGTGGGCCACATTGTCCTGGGGTTTGTCTGGGACAGGGTTAACTTTCACAAGAAGCCAGGAAGGAGAGACAGCTGGATGGCTGACCCAAGCTGGCCAAAGAAATGGGGTATTCGGTACCATCGGATATCACGCTGGGTTCTGGCTGGGGGAGCTGGCCAGGGGGAAGTTAATCGCTGTTCAGGAGTGCACCAGACATTGGGCGGTGACAGAATTGCCCTGTGTATTCCCTTGTTTTGTATGTTCTTTTTATCAGTATTATAGTTGTTACTGTTCACTTCCTTTGCTGTTCTGTTAAGCTGTCTTTATCCTGAACCACAAGTTTTGCCTCTTTCTCCCAATTCTTCTCCCCACCCCAGCGGGGGGAGGGGTGATAGAGCGGCCGCATGGTCCTTTGTTGCCGGCCGGGCGCAAACCATGACACATGTGCCCTTTCACTTAGAGCCTGCTCTTGTCAGAGCTGACAGGGATTTGTCATCACTTAAATGGGGAGCTGGAGCACCCAGCTGAGCACCTGGGTCCCCTTTTTTCTACTTGTAACATCGCTGCAGTACAACCTGTCTTGAGAACTAAACCATCAATTTATATCCATGACTTGTTTTGAGCTGCTGATCCCTTGATATCCTTTTGTGACACTAGGAGTGACCCCACTAGGACAATGACCCTGTGGGGTGAAGTGGCACATACCAGCACCTGCCTATCTCAAGGGACACACACTGATGGCCTCAGCTTTATCTTCTTTCTCAGTGTCATCAGGTGAGGGTGGTGTTGGCAAGTGGCTATCCAAGAATAATCCAGCAATAATAAGCTCAAGCATGAGATGAGGGTCACTTAGAGATGCAGGAAAGTCCAGACACACTTAAGGAGAGACACAGACCTAATGGGTCACAAGTGAGGTATTCTTTCTTTCATTTTATTTTATTTTTTGGTGATATTCAATATATGAAAAATGGGGAATGCAACTGCTCTTGCTCAGCCTCTACTTGGTTTTCCTGTTTGTTTCTGCTTTTTTACTGTTCAGGGCAGAAAAAGTGACTCTTCCAGATGCCTAGTTTCAAGTTACTGTCTCTTAATATCTCTGTGTCTTCTGCTGTATTTCCCGCAACTCTTCATGGTGACTCCCTAAAATCTCACTACACAGCCATACAACTGGTGGGTATTTCTTTCCCTCTGATAAGTGATGGGAAAAGCACTTCTTGGAAAGATGTGTTGTAGGTAGTTGGAGGGTGTTCATACCCTTGGATGCAGCTATATCTTTGAAGAAAAAATCCCAGACCCTCAGTCCAGAGCACCCTCAAAGCCTCTGGAAGATTTGATCTCCCTCCAGAAATCTCAACTCTTTTAATTCAAAGGAAAAATCTGGCTCCCTGAGGTCGGCTGGCGTATCTGCTCTGGCCATGGGCTTTCCACCAGCTCAAGTAGGTTGTGATCTTCACCTGCACTCTGTCTGCTCTCAGCTCTGGGCTTTGGCCCAGGAGAGCTATACATCATACTGAATTCTGTCATATTGTACTGGCTGCTTTTGGGAGGAATGAGACTGCTGAACTCATTTTGCCTCTGACCTGAGCAGATAGAAATGGAGGTCTCCAGATGGGCAGCCAAAGGGCTGTGCTAAGTACTGATGCTTCATCTCAGTGGGACCTGCCTTTTCTAGGCAAAACCTTAGATCCCTGAGGCGTGAGCTAGACCTTCGCTCCTTCCCCAGATGCTGTACAAGGCAATGAGCTCACCCGGTCTACATCCCAAGCGGAATTTCTTATCAGCTGCCCACTTCAGCCTGAGGGGTTGGTTGATACTGAGCTGGCGCTGGGGAATGCATGATCGGAAGTCGCTAATTGTTTAATGTGCGATGTTATCACTGTTCTAGTAATAGCAGTGATGCAAAACTAAGTGAAATCTCCAGCTCTCCTTGCTATCACTTTCCCAGGAACTCCTAACCTCCTCAGTGCTGTGTTGTCCTTTCTATCGCTGTCTCACCAGGGAAGCTACTGCACTGACTCCAGCCTCTCACCTGCCTATGTGAGATCCGGACCCTTTCCTTCCTGAGATGTATCTTCCAAGTCTTATCCCTAACATTTAGAAAAGCAAATTGGCTCTATAAAATATGCACTGAAAAAGAAGAGCCACTTGCCCCCATGAAGAACAATGCTCCTCAACAAAATATTCTTCTTACTTGAAAAAAAATACTTGTTGAGAAACTGTGATTCTTGAAGTGGGTCTTGGCATGTTTCGTCCAGCTGGGTCATGATCCAGCAAGGGCTTTGGGCAGTTGTGCTTCTCAGATTAAATCTCCTAAGGATATAGGAGTTGGGCATTTTTCTGTCTTGCACGTGCAAGTGTTATGCATGTGATGTCTCTTAAGTTTCTCTGAGTAGCTATAAACTATTAGCAGCTGTGGCTAATTAATCTCAAGGGTTTACTGGTGAGATTGTCTAGCATGCATAAGAAGAATGAATACTTTTATTTTACTTGGCCATTTTTTATTGTTTACAATCTAGATCTGCCAGTTATTTAGTATGTGAACTTAGGCAAGTCATGTATCCCTTGCAACTGAATTTCTTCCACAGAATGCTAATCCTGGTAGCTCTTAATGGCTTTTGTGGACCACTTTGAAATTGTATGAGATGAAAAATATAAATAAGCTACTAACCAGCTTTGGTGTAATTCCATAAGTAGTGTATCTATTGATATGGATACTGGCTACAGATAGTATTGTTCTGTCTTGGAAGTGATATTATTGGGATGAGGTTTTAATCCAAAATTGTGATGACATCTGAGACTTTTTCAAAGGAATATCCTCTCTTGGATCATTCATTGGCCTTGGAGCTCTAGATATTGAAAGTCTGTTTGTGACATGAGTTTTATTTATTTCTTTAACTGGTGGTTAAATGTTGAGAGGAACTAGAATACTGTTCTCAAAAATGTCTTAGGATCCTATATCCACCTTGAAAATAAATGGGGTTCAAGTACCTAAGTTACTTAACTTATTTTGATTTTATTTTTTTGTGGGGGTACCATTTTAGCCAAGTTGTATGCTGTGTAGTAGCAGGAGAACGTACTGTGATCAGCCTCAGAGTCAGCCGCACTCCTTGTTCTACCTACATGTGCTAAATGTATAGAGATCATGTCTTTACCAGTGGGCGGCTGGCATTCTGGATAAGGACCTGCCTCTGAGTCAGCTCTAATGGATTTAATTCTCCTGCTCAAGTAATAGTGGTTTACACTTCTAAAGTGAAAAGCCCTTCTGGGTTGTGTTGCTCTAGATAAAGTATTACATGCTGTACAAACCCATAGTATGCTTCATAGACTGATTCAAAAACCGTGTTATGCTCTCAGCTTTTATGTGCTAAAGAACAGCCAGGACCTTGACAGCTTGCTAAATAGGAGTAGTGATTTGGAATTGTTATTTGCAGAGTGTATGTGTCTGGCTGAACAGCCCAAATTGTAGCCTCTGTGAGAGTAGTTGCAATTAATTACATATTGCTGCAAGATTCTGGCCTGGATTCCTGCCTCAGTCCCACATGGGAAACAAGCACAGAACTGACAGGGTGGTACGCAGAAAAACAGAAAATTAAGAGGATGAAAAGCCTTGCTGGTGATGAGCTGGGCAGGCTGGAGGGAAAAGGAAGGAGGGAAGATTAGCATTTGCTAGCCATACCTGGCCTGAGAAAAGATGCTGGCACCTATTGTAGGGCATGGCTTAGGACATGACTGTGTGCGGTCGTGCCGTGGGACCAGGAGCTGTCAAGCAGGAAACAGTGGGATTAGAGCAGAAATGCACACTTATTTTCTTTTTCCTTACTTTGGGAGGCTGATCCTCTTTTAGCTGTGACATCTCTGTAATTCTCGTTACTGGAATAAGCCATGTAGAGTTTGACTGTCCTGGACAGTGGTCTGTCATTGTGGTTTCCTCTAGTACAGCTTTTACGCAGGTGCTGGAGCACCACACGCAATACAGAAAGGCAAAGCCATTTCTTTCAGTTTGAAGTACTACTCTAAGGAGCAAAAGCTCTGAGACTGCAGCCCAAGTAATGGAGTTATTAATTATGATGCTAATTTTTGGGGACAAGTAGTCTTTTGCCTGCTTGGAGCTGAATTTAGCCTGCACAGACTTCTTTCTGAGGGATGTTAATTTATCAAAGTACATGACTTGACTAGTAAACAGTTGCCAATTTGTAGGACTTCGCTGACCTACTGAAATCAATAGCAGTAGTCCTACCACCTCTCTGGGCAGAGGCTGTAAAGAAGCAGCACCAGGACCATTGCTCCTGGAGCAGGATATGAGGCAGACACTCCCAATGTTTCTGGAACATTGCAGCTACCTCTGGATAAGTTTAGTGTGGTTTTTTTTTTTTGGTGTGTGTGTGCTTTATTCACCATGTGCCTATTGCTTTTGCTTTTGGGCTTCTTCGCAATGATGTTTATCTGCCTGGTAAGTATGTCCATGTGAATGAGAAAAAACTGGGTTATGCTTTTAAGTATCTCAGTTAAGACTTTTTTGAAAAAAAAACATTTTCTCTGAATATTTTTCACTAACATGATAATAACATCTAAGCCTGTTCTTAAAAGCTGATGTCTAAACAAGACTGTGCTTAACAGTTGACATGTAGATGTCTTTCTGAACACATGTGGCCTCAGATAATTCACAGCACCACTGAGACCTGTAAAGGTCTTGCTGTGAGCAGCAGCAAGACAGGTGAACTGTCTCAGGTCAGCAGGAGTTGGTGTTGGACCAGTCTTCCTGAGGCAGTATGAAGTCTGGTTCTTGAGGAATGTCTTAAAGTACATCCGGAAAGTTGGTTTGTATTTGGAAAAAAAAAAAAGGCAGCTATTCATAGCATAGCCGTTTGAGAAACAGCATCTATTTGTTCAGTGTTAAGAATAAGAAGTTTCTTAATAGTGTGATGGAAAGACTGCAGGGAATTCTTCTTACAGCTGGAATCCTCTAATGGTTATTGCAAACCTCTCCTCTGTGGTGGATATGTGTTTGTCCTGGGAAATTGAATTAGAGCTTCTTACTCCTAGACAGCTCCAATGAGACTTGGGTAACCTCAAGTGAAACTCCACTGGGTAACTGCATGGTTGCCAGTGTGAAATGTCTCTGCTTTTGCTTGGTCCCAAAGGCCACCAAAAGCATCTTGTTGGCCTCTTGGCCAATACCCTTAATAAAATAACACAGGACAAGGGGTGGAAGTCTGGCTTGGATGCTGTCAGTATGAAATTTTCTCAGACATTCACTTGCACTGAAAAACCCAGAATCACAGAATGTAAGGGGTTGGAAGGGACCTCTGTGGGTCATCTAGTCCAATCCCCCCTGGCGAAGCAGGGTCTCCTACAGCAGGCTGCACAGGACCTTGTCCAGGTGGGTCTTGAATAACTGCAGAGAAGGAGACTCCACAACCTCCCTGGGCAGCCTGTGCCAGTGCTCCGTCACCCTCAGAGCGAAGAAGTTCTTCCTCATGTTCAGATAGAACTTCTTATGCTTCAGTTCGTGCCCGTTGCCCCTTGTCCTGTCACTGGGCACCACTGAGAAGAGTCTGGCCCCATCCTCCTGACACCCACCCTGCAGATATTTGTAAGCATTTCTAAGGTCCCCTCTCAGCCTTCTCTTCTTCAGGCTGAACAAGCGCAGCTCCCTCAGCCTCTCCTCCTAAGAGAGATGCTCCAGTCCCCTCACCATCCTCGTAGCCCTCCGCTGGACTCTCTCCAGTAGCTCCTTATCTTTCTTGAACTGGGGAGCCCAGAAATGGACACAGTACTCCAGATGGGGCCTCACTAGGGCAGACTAGAGGGGAAGGAGAACCTCCCTCGACCTGCTGGCCACACTCTTCTTGATGTACCCCAGGATCCCATTGGCGTTCTTGGCAGCCAGGGCACACTGCTTGCTCATGGTCAACCTGTCGTCCCCCAGGACACCCAGGTCCCTCTCCGCAGAGCTGCTCTGCAGCAGGTCTGCCCCAAGCCTGTGCTGGTGCATGGGATTGTTCCTCCCCAGGTGCAGGACCCTGAACTTGCCCTTGTTGAACTTCATCAGGTTCCTCTCTGCCCAGCTCTCCAGCCTGTCCAGGTCATGCTGAATGGCAGCATAGCCTGCCAGTGTATCTACCACACCTCCCAGTTTGGTGTCATCAGCAAACTTGCTGAGGGTACACTTTAACTCTTCATCCAGGTCATTGATGAAGAAGTTGAACAAGACTGGGCCCAGTACTGACCCCTGGGGGACACCACTAGTTACAGGCGTCCAACTAGACTCAGCGCCGCTGATGACAACCCTCTGAGTTCTGCCATTCAGCCAGTTCTCAATCCACCTCACCGACCACTCATCCAGCCTGAGCTTCCCTAGGAGGATGTCATGGGAGTCAGTGTCGAAAGCCTTGCTGAAATCAGCTGACATAGTATGGGGATCAATTCTCTGCTGCAGTGATGGTTTAAAGCTCGTTCACTCCAGAACTGCTGTGTGGTTCACAACTCGATTCTCTGTTCCTGCTTGCTGATGTGTGCTAAGCCCGTGTCGCCCAGTGAGCAGAGACTGGTCACAGAGGCTGGCAGTGCTTGCCTTAGATCCTGGCTTCTGTGGGTTTTTGCGAATTAGGAGAAGTTGGTTGTGGGGAAAAAAGATGCCTCCATTTCCACACTTGCAAAATGGAAGTTCCGTTTCTTGAAATCTCGTAGTACTTGCCCAAATGTTTTTTGGGTAAACAGAGGAGGGATCTCAAGGGATATGAATTATCTATCATCAGATCTTCAACTGGAGTTAATGAGATGGAGTATTAATAACTGCATTGGTGGGTCAAGCTACACTAACTATGTACCTCTTTGCATAATTGATGATCCCACCAGTGCAGAGATCTGCTTGCCAGTGTCCTGGCTCGGGTTATGAATACTCAGTCGCCTGGCGCAGCTGTAATTAATCCCTCCGTGCCCATATGGCAGGCAGATGCCACAGCTTTCCACTGGGGATTTGATCCCGTTCTTGCTCCTGGTGTTGGGTTTCCCTGCGGGAGGCTGGGATGTGAAGGCAGGAGCACTGCCTGCTCAGCCCCCAGGAAGGTGCTTCAGTGTCCGAGAGCTGGAACCAGAGCCAGGACCTGCTGCCAGGGTCTGAACCACTCCTTGGAGAGTGGGTGTGAGAGCACCGAGGGATTTCTCAGCTTCTGTGACAGAAGCAGCCCTCCAGCGATAAGCAACTGAGGAAGGTATCTGGGCATGTATGGCACAATGTCTCTCAGGAATGAAGCAAAGAGAGGGAGGTACAGCAGCTTACAAGGTAGGAATGCCAAATCTGCCCTAAAACTCTGTAATTAACATATCCAGGTGGTTGGCTCAGTGGTTATCTGTTGTGTTGGGTACGAGCAATCCATGTAAAAAGGTACAGAACAGTCAGATAACAATTACAAAAGCATGCTTAAAACACCTGGCATCTTTTCTCGTGGTAGCTGTAAGGTCTTGGTGTTCTGGACAAATTTTAGTGACTTTTTGAATCTGGAGTGAAAAACTGTATAGTTTCTCCTGCTTTTACAGCTTTGTCCATTTGTAGTTGGCCTGTGTGCTGCTAAAGCAGCTGGTGCCGTCTGCTCTGGTAGCAACTGCCTTGTGCTGAGGGGGTAAAACAATCCTCCCAGAGCACTGAAATCTTCTGTGATGAAAGGGGCGAGGCAGACTGTACAAGTCACTATTTATGTTCCAGATAGAACATGTTGCACCCGAAGCTGAGTAATCTGAACTAAATCCCTCCTGTTAGACTGATGCGCCTCAACTGCCTGGGTTCACATGAGCTGGTGATCTGGGACTCTGGATTTCAGGTTGTTTTTGTTCTAGAACCTCCTTTGTAAGCCTTAAAAAGGGCTCTCAGTCCTTGGGGAAAAACCTGCACTTTTCCCCACTGGTTGTGCTGGCAAGGTTGGAGCATGCGATTTTTGGCTTCTGCAGAAAGCCCGAGCTGCCTCTGCCTGCTCTCCTGCCCCGGCACTGCTTGGGGCTGCGGCTGCGCTGCAGGCTGTGGAAAGGTCTAGCTCTGAGAGGGATGCTTTGTGGAGCGGAGCCAGTTTCTTAAGCTGAGTCTTCTTCCTAGCAAATGAGGTGGTATTTTGTCAGACTGTGGCCTCTGGGCCCAGCTACTTGTTCTTCAGCTTCTCCAGCATGCTCTGGGCTCCTGCAAGGAAACTGCTGATGCTTAGATCTTGTCTTAGTAAGTACAGCTTAAAAAAAACAAACCAAGCCTAGTTTGTCTTTGCAATGTGCTAGTTACTGCATGCTTTATTTGGACCAAGAGATTTTTCCTGTAGTATGCCCTGGTGAGGTGAGATATTTGCATTTCTGAGCGGTTCAGGGCTCTCTGCTTTTGCCATGTATGACCCACAACGCATCCGAAGCCTGCAGGCGCCTGCTCTAACCATGCGTCTTGTTGTCACTTCGGAAGAGGGTACGTGCAGTTAGGGGTGCAGCCTCCCCATCCCTGGGGACAGAGCAGGGAGACGAATGCAGGAGGCCACTCGTGCCCCATTTCTTTGCTATGTTATCTCCAGGTTTCCTTTACTCCATCTGTACTTAGTTGTAGGCTGTTTGGAGATGTTTGGGAATGAATGGATTGCGCATGATTTCAGCAATACTCATATCCTTCCTTCCTAATATGCATCCTGCTGCAGAAGAGCCTCCTTGGCTTTCAGGTGATGAACACGGTACGAAATTTGAAGAGAACGCATCAGGGTCGTGGTTCACTGGTTAGGGCACTTAATCTCCATGGTTTACACTGAGTTTTGTGTGAAGACATACCAACTGTAAAAGTGACAAACAAGCATTAGTCCCATGCCTTGTTGTGTGCTGTGTAAAAGCAGATAGACACGTGCAGTTTCTGAAATGCTCTGCCTTGCGGGCCATTAAAATGTGATTCATAAAGCAGCCAAGCTTCTTCCCCCCACTGTTCCTAGATCAAGAGAAACCATGTGCACTTCTGCTGCGATGGTGAGCATCTTCTTTCTGGCGCTCTTTTATAGGTCTGTCTTCAGAAGAGCATAAAAGAAATCCCTTTTAAATTTGGGATAGTAAGCTCTGTTTAAGAAAGCTCAAATTCCAAAGAAAAAAATGCTGCTTCCCTCAGTCTCTGAATCAGCAGCAAAAATGTGTCCTTCAAATTGTTAACAAACTCTTAGAATCATAGAATCATAAAATCATTCAGCTTGGAATAGACCTCTAAGATCATCAAGTCCAACCATCAACCCACCACCACCACGCCTGTTAAACCATGTCCTGAAGTGCCACATCTACACATTTTTTGAACACCTCCAGCGATGGTGACTCCACCACTTCCCTGGACAGCCTGTTCCAATGCTTGACCACTCTCTCAGTAAAGAAATTTTTCCGAATACCCAATCTAAACCTCCTCTGATGCGACTTGAGGCCATTTCCTCTTGTCCTATCACTAGTTACTTGGGAGAAGAGACCAACACCGGCCTCATTACAACCTCCTATCAGGTAGTTGTAGAGAGCAATAAGGTCTCCCCTCAGCCTCCTCCAGACTAAACAACCCCAGCTCCCTCAGCCCCTCCTCATAAGACCTGTGCTCTAGACCCCTCACCAGCCTTGTTGCCCTTCTCTGGACACGCTCCAGCCCCTCAATGTCCTTCTTGTAGTGAGGGGCCCAAAACTGAACACGATACTTGAGGTGCAGCCTCACCAGTGCCAAGTACAGGGGCATGATCACCTCCGTATGGCTGGCCACACTATTCCTGATACAAGCCAGGATACCGTTGGCCTTCTTGGCCACCCTGGGCACACTGTTGGCTCATTTTCAGCTGGCTGTCGACCAGCACCCTAAGGTCCTTTTCTGCCGGGCACCTTTCCAACCACTTCTCCCCAAGCCTGTAGCGTTGCATGGGGTTGTTGTGACCCAAGTGCAAGACCTGGCACTTGGCCTTGTTGAAACTCATATAGTTGGCCTCAGCTCATCGATCCATTCTGTCCAGATCTCTCTTCAGAGCCTTCCTACCCTTGAGCAGATTGACACTTCCACCCAACTTGGTGTCTTCTGCAAACTTACTGAGGGACCACTCAATCCCCTCATCCAGATCATTGATAAAGATATTAAACAAGACCAGAACCAAAACTGAGCCCTGGGGAACACCACTCATGACCGGCCGCCAGCTGGATTTAACTCCATTCACCACCACTCTCTGCCAGTTTTTATCCAGCAAAGTGTANACCNANCCAAACCCATGAGCAGCTAGTTTCTCCAGGAGGATGCTGTGGGGAACAGTGTCAAAGGTAGATAACATCCACAGCCTTTCCCTCATCCACTACNTTGGTCACCTGGTTGTAGAAGGAAATCANGTGGGTCAAGCAGGACCTGCCTTTCATGAACCCATGCTGGCTGGNCCTGGTGCCCTGGTTGTCCTTCCCATGCCCNGTGAGCACACTCAGGATGAATCGCTCCATAATCTTGCCCGNCACCGAGGTCAGGCTGACAGGCCTGTAGTTCCCAGGACCCTCCTTTCAGGCCTTCTTGTAGATGGGTGTTACATTGATCACCCTCCAGTCATCTGGGACCTCCGCTGTTAGCCAGGACTGCTGATAGATGNTGGCGAGTGGCTTGGCCAGCTCCTCCACCAGCTCCCTCAGTACTCTTGGGTGGATCCCATTCAGCCCNGTAGGCTTGTAAGTGTCCAGGTGGCACAGCAGGTCATTAACTGATTCCTCCTGAGTTATGGGAGGTTTATTCTGCTCTCCATCCCTGTNTNCCAGCACTGGGGGCCGAGTACCCTGGGAATAACNGGTCTGACGATTGCAGACTGAGGAAAAGAAGGCGTTAATTACCTCAGCGTTTTCCCCATCCTTGGTGGTGATGTTNCCNCNCCATCCAGTGAGGGAGGGAGATTCTCCTTGGCCNTCTTTTTATTATTAATGTATTTGTAAAACTATTTTNTGTTATCCCTTACAACTGTGGCCAGCCTGAGTTCTAGCTGGGCTTTTGCCTTTCTAATTTCCTCTCTGCATGATCTAACGAGACCCCTGTACTCCTCTTGAGTCGCCTGCCCTTTCTTTCATAAGCGGTAAGCCCTCCTTTTTT
>Ga0065711_1002019_pt1 | contig 37305 bp, 18 predicted proteins | sample Hoacrofraction12_FD_59098 | JGI IMG/M metagenome (GOLD analysis project Ga0065711, IMG submission 59098) | Hoatzin crop microbial communities from Cojedes, Venezuela - Epithelial fraction 12 v2 (version 2) | ecosystem: Host-associated > Birds > Digestive system > Esophagus > Crop | place...
CAAACTGAGGCACAGGAAGTTCCGTCTGAACACGAGGAAGAACTTCTTCCCTCTGAGGGTGACGGAGCACTGGAACAGGCTGCCCAGGGAGGTTGTGGAGTCTCCTTCTCTGGAGATATTCAAGACCGGCCTGGACAAGATCCTCTACAGCCTACTGTAGGTGACCCTGCTTTGGCAGGAGTGTTGGACTAGATGACCCACAGAGGTCCCTTCCAACCCCGAACATTCTGTGATTCTGTGATTACCAAGCAAACACACTTGACAGAAGGAGATGCCAATACAGGATTTATTAAGAGTGCAGGGCTGCTATAAGGCCTCAGTAAGTCACCTGCTATGGATGCCAACATTGCGGTTTCGTTCTGCGATCTCTCACAGCTTTTTTCCTTGTAGCACTGTCTCCTGAAAGTCATGGCTGAAAGTGTAGAAGTCTCAGTGTGAATATTCTTGACCATTGCCATTTAACCTGTTATTTCTTTAGACTTCCATTTTTGTCCTGCCCTTTGCACTGTTTACAGCAGCAGCTGTCGTTAGTTTTCTTTCCCTGTAGGTGGAAATACCTTGTTATAATTACCATAAACAGTCACAGCAACTGATACTCCTCCAATAATGTGACTTGAGGCGGACACCTCTCAATCACACCAAGTCAGATGGCATCCTACATCCTGAGTTTTAAAGGATCAAAAGCCAGAGTAGGCTGCTGGAGAACTGAGTGTGAAACAGACAAAAAAGGACACTTACTTTCTCCTGAAAGTTTAAGATGTTGCTCTGATCTACAGTGAGATCTGAGAATTCATATCAGCAGTCCTTAGAAATTGTCTCTCGCTGTTTTTCAATCTGTGCATTAATTTCAAAATGTAACAGTGAGAGCACTTTAGCTGTGGTCCCAATCGTGGTGATGCTTGTGCGAAGGGACCCCTTGCTTACCTCTTTTATATGTGTTGTAAGGCACATGCAGTTTAGAAATGGGTAACCTATACTAGGGCAGGTCCAGAGTTTGTCAGGTAGAACTTTTCTAGCTACTTTTAAGACTGACTGCCTGCCTGAAGCAAGAGGCCTCCACTGCTTACTTCTTTGTATAAATCTAAAGAACAAGTATTTGTTATTAGCTGTAAGAAACACCGTAAGTACAAGAAACTAATTCTTTTATTACTACATATAACACTTACAAAGTAATCTTAGAGGAAGGACTAACAGAAAAAGAGAAGTGTAGACTTGTAGAACATTTCAGAGGAATTTGTGGGAGTACAAACATGAGGAAAAGCAGACAAACAGGCTATTGAGGCAGATGATCATGCGACTGTGATATGAGGAGCAGATAATAACAGTGAAGCGGAGCTTGGAAAGGCCTTGAAACTGAGAACAGAAAGCAAATACATGAAGATTTATTAAGTATCATTAAACAGCCCTATCAGGAATGCTAGCTATGAGCTCTTGCTATCAGCTCTTGCTCTCTAGTTTTAGCCTGAAATACGCCACAACTGTTCAATGAATAGCCATTTCCTGGTTATACAAACTCTTCAAAATCACCATGCAGTGATAATGTATTTGCACATTGAATTTACACCTAGATGAAATTATGTCAAAATTACTGAATGGTAAAACACAAAATCCTACCAAATCTGAATTCCCAACTTACCTTCAGCAATTTCAGTATTCTATAGTTCAAGGTTTTGTGCTGAGTGAGAAAAGTAACAGACAAGGCTTAATACAGGGAACACAGAAGGCTTTTGCTTCTCAGTTTACCACTCATCACATTTCTTTGTGAAACCATTTCACCTCCATGATTCATACCATCTTCACAACTGCTACTTCTACAGTATCTGGTAAATTGCATAGTTTTTTACTCTTCCATTCATAGATGTAAACAACTATATAACACGTGTTGTATGGACATAGCTTTTAAAAATAATTGCACTGAGCAATAACTTCCAAGGCTCTACGGAAGGGAAGATGTATTTGTATGGATAAGTACGTATGCATTTTCATCACAACTCAAATGCTGTATATACATACCCATTTAAGGGGAAAAAAGATTCGTGTTATTCAACAAACAGTAATTTTGTAATTCAGACAAACACTAACTTTGCTCAGCTTCCTGAAGCATTTGCAGAAGATACTTTGCAGTGTTTTTTAACAGTCACGTGCATGTTGTGGTTTTTTTTTAAGCTGAGTTGGGCTGCCGTATGCTTATTTGGTGCCCTCTTGTGGCTCAGGTTATTAATGTGCTGTTCGTCAAGAGAAAGAGGAGCTGCCACGGTAAGGAAACCAATTTTTGTCGGAATTCAAGCACTGCATAACAAAAATGCCAAGATATTAAATGCTTTGCTCATATTTTCTATATTTCTGATAGTTTCTGATATACCTAAGATGTGCTGCTATTGCAGATCCTACACAAACGTGCAACAGTTTTGACTTAAAATTTTTTTAGTAAATGTTGTTGATGAATGAGAAGTAATGATATAACGTAAACTTCTGAATATTAAGATTTTTCATTCAGCAGTGATTTAGAAATCTGATGTTTAATCAGTTACTTTAAAATTAAGCATCGAAAACTCATCCCCTGACTGGAATAATGGGTTTTCAGTCATAGAATCATAGAATCATTAAGGGTGGAAAAGACCTCCAAGATCATCAAGTCCAACCATCAACCCAACACCACCATGCCTGCTAAACCATGTCCTGAAGTGCCACATCTATGCATTTTTTGAACACCCCCAGAGATGGTGACTGCAGTGTTGTTTCAAAAGTACTTGTTCTCCATTCCTTCTTAGCTGAACTGGCTAACATATTATCTGCAGGAGCTGCTCACATATGTGCTGTTGAAACTGAGCAACTCCATATTCTCTTTTGTTCCTACAGCTCTTCCATAAAATCTAAAAATTCTAATAATAAACACTAAAATTACACAATAAGCGTATTCTGGCTTTGTCAATGAATATTCATTTGAATAGTTATGAAAATTTTGCTTAAATGATGCATTGACAAAGTAGAAAGCATAAAGCAAAATCATACAACACAAAAGAGAAAATGTTTGAAAAATAAAAGAATTCTTCAACTATATCAGTTCTTCAAGCATAAGCATGCAAAATAGATATTACTGGAATTAGCACTTTCACATATATATAAAATATGATTTTACTTTTACTTTTAGATAGAGAGTATCTTGGAATTAAAAAGATTAATATTAGAACTATTACAGAAATACGAAAATCTCCAAATGTAAAGAAAACCAAAGGACTAAGTACTCTTGTACTGATATCATACCTGGTATGTTCAATTGTAATTAAAATCCATGTAAGATCCAAGGTGAATTAGTCTTCAAAACTTTCACTATAATTGAAAAAAATATTTCTTAATTCTTTATTGTTTAATGTTCCCAAATATTTAAATACCATACCATCAAATACCATATCAAAGTAGAAAACATAAATTAACTTGCTACAAATTCCCAGTTATATGTTATGCTCACAGAACTCAAGTAATGAGTTTAAAATGTTGAAATCAATGCTCAAATGTTTAGTGACCTGTATCCTAGTTTATAAAAACGCATAGTCCTATAGAATGAGAAAATTTCATGTATCTCAGAAGATTTAACTAGCTGAAAAAAATCGGGGGGAGTGGGACGGTGCTCTCAAATATGCCAGCTAGCCACAACTACTTTTCTAATGCAGCCACAAGTTGCAGATTCACTCTTGATCTACCTCGTTCATGTCAATTCCAGGTTTCCCCCTAGATCTATAGGCATACCTACTATGGGCATGGGTTTGCCAATTTATCTTCTGCTTTTCTTAATCTAGTGAAGCACAGGGTCTACCTAAGTTAGGACAAAATCTTTAACTGTTTTAAGTAATGCATCTTAAACAACTTTTTAAAATCTTGTGCCAGAAACAATTTATACTGTAACATATCTAGCTGGATAAGGTTACTGGGTTGAGGTCAACTCCAGACTTCTTCAGGGATTTGCATTAGCTGACAGAGTAGAACAGAAGTTTTTCTGACTTTATTAGCATTTCGCAGTTTGCTAGTTAAAGTTTGTAAGATAGTATATTTATTTAAATATATTTTTTAGCTAGTTTGGATTAAAGGCTTTAAGAAGGAGGTACATGTATAGGGTTCATGTGTTTTTTATAACACCTCTTCTTCATTATTGTGCTGTCTCCCAGCCATTACCTAGCAACTCCCCAGAGTCAGGCTGCCTTTGAAATACATACTAATATAAGCAGGGGGAAGGCTAGATGTAAGCATGTTGCGACTTCCATAAGCACACTGTGACTTTCTTGCCATGGTGTCAACTATGCATATGTCCTGGTATAGATTACAGCAGCATGGGAACAGGTTTTACTGATGTTGGATGAATATAGCATCCAAATACTTTCCACTGTAGCTGGAGCACAATGTCCATCAAACATACCACCTTCCTACTTCTGCAGCATTCAGCATGTATCTCATCCCATGTGGTGGGAAAAGAGTACACAACTAAAAAGTCCCCGTCCAAGGAGATTTAACTTATTTTCTAGCATTTTTGTGCAATTTGAGGACACAACTAATCAGACTGTAACAGACCCATAATGTAAAAATAAAATATAAAATGGAACATGGAACTAAATAATAGAGAAAAAGATAAAGTTCTGTTCAGAAATGAGAATATGCAAAAATGAGAAATGAAGGCCCAGAAAAACTCGATGGTTCTTTCAGGTGGTAGTGATCACAGAAGATAAAATTCTTCACTGTAATGTAATAGGATTTGGGGGAGAAATCTAGGAGATTCTTTTACTGGAGGAGTAACAAAGTGAGAAAATAAAACACGATGCCAAGAAATGGTTACTCCTTACATTTTCCTAAGGGTGAAACACTTACATTACTTATCCTACTGAATTTTGTTTAATGTATGATAATTTATAAATCTTTTCGGGAAAGAACATAATGAACTGGCTGAGAATCAGTTCTGTAAGCAATTGTTACACTCAAGTGCACTTGTATATGAAAAGGGTGAAAAGGCCAATAAATTATTTTCCTGGCAGATCAAGAATGAGAAAGTCAAAAGATTTATCTTGGAAATAACACTGGATACATAGAAGATAATTTCAGACAAGGAAAAAAACCACAAAACTATCCTTTCTCTGTTAGAGACTCTCCTTGCAGTCATGTCTGAACAGTGACCATTCCTAATCTGGAGCTCCAAAGGCAATGGAAATGTATGTTCTTGTTGAAGAGTACCTCTGGCTTGCCTTGGAATGAGATAAGGGTTCCTCAGCACCCTACATCTGTGATTCTAAAGCTAACTCACTTATTTAGTTAATTAAGTCTGAAGTTTTTCTCCTGTAATTAACTGTTATCTCTCAGATAAGATACATGTCCTGCTTCTTAAAAAAAAAAGTATGGAATCCAAAGTAAAGAGAATTTATGTGAAAATCCTCCTTCTAAAATAAATCTGTTTTGATAAATTTTATAATTATAAAATTATAATTAAATTTATAATTATATTTATTTATATTACATTTATTTAATTTACTATTAAAATATTATGGTATTTATAATTATGATCATATAATTTAATTTTAAATTATGAATTTATGAATTAAACAAATTAAAATACTTTTATGTGAAAATTTTTGTGAAAATATCAGACTGTGTCTCTGATATTTATTCTTTTTACTGATTAGGCACCTTATTTCACTTATTCAGTGCTACCAAATCACTGTAAAACACGTCATTTTTTCATACTTATAAGAAGGAACTTCCTTAAAAGTTATGTGAAGAAGAGTTGATTTCTCTAATTGATTATTTTAAAGACAAAAATAAAAGAAATGTAGTGCATATGTATAAACTCTTATTGTTTAGGTTATTTTGCATGTGAATTCACAACCCCTTTTGATAATGTAGGCTGCATTTAAATACAGAAGATTTGTAGTCCATCCTGGTCATGATGTAGTTAACAAAACTTGAAATGATACAGAGAGATCGAGATAAAGAATGACTTACATATGAGAAAAAAAGATAAATAGACTTGAACTCTGCAGCCTGAAAAAGAGACATTTGATAGAGACCTATCTGTTTTATGATAGAGATCTATAAAGTCGTGAATCGCTCAGAGAACATGACTCATTTTCTCACCTGCTAGGAGGCATCAAATGAAACTGGTAGATTGTAGGTCCAAAATTAAGGGATATTTTTTTTCTACAGCACAACTGAAATGTGGATTTTAATAGTTGCCATGGGATATTTTTGATGGCAAGCATTTTCATGGGTTCAAAGAACAAGAAGACAAATTCATGGAAGAAAAGGTTATTAAACACAAAGATAACATCTCTGGCTCAGGGAGTTCTTGAACCACAAGCTTATTGCAGGGAAGTACCATTTGGTAGTTTCCTTGTTCTGACATTCTTCCATAAGAATTTGGTACTAGTCATACATAAACATAAGTATTGGGGCTAGACGGACCTTTGCAGGTGCAACTGTTCTTATGTGATATATTTCAGCTCACTATTCCTTATTGCAGCTAGGTAAATGTGTGCATATCCCGCTGTCTTATAACACAGTTCAGCAGCTGAAAAACAAGGAACTGCAAGTGATAAGCCAAGTTTGTACAAACCACTCAGAAGTGCTCTGTGGAGCACCAACAACCCATACACTGTAACTAGGACTTTCAATGCCACATGAAAGAAATAATAAGAATAATGAAAGAAATTAGCACATATATTATCTAAGGGCATCATTCAACTTCTACCAAAGACTTATAGTCCAGTAGAATGGAATTAAAGTCATGCTACCTTTCAGTTTGTGTTTCCTCTTCAAAGAAATGGGAACACCCCAGTCTGCCCCACCTGTAGCTGAAGAATGCCACATACAAGGCAAGTCAGGCTACGCATCCTGTTCTGATCACAAAAGCTGAGACTTTAGTGAGGCTTCCTGTTTTATTAGAAACAAACTCAGAAACATCCTTTGTTTTCAGCCTTATTTACCCCCCTCAGGTCTTGTTTGCCATTTCTGCCTCTGAAGTTGTGAAAGAAAATCTGTATTCACTCCTGCCAAATCACTGTGATCAGTCTTTAAAAATGCTAAATGTTTATATGGCTATTATGACTATATTTAAAATGTACTTGAGATGTTATATCTAGTACGACCCATCTGTTCCACTCTCAGGGACACCAAGTCCCAGCTTGCTGGTGGTCTAGTCCTGCAATTGCAACACTTTGGCATTGCACAGTTATAAGATCCAGTGCTCCACAAAGCAGTTCACTCCTTCTAACCGCTTCAGTCAAAACAGCCAGTATGACTTACACAGAAATTCTTTTTTCTTGGTAGCAGTAAACTACGATCCAGGTTTTTACTTCTAGATTCCAAGCTACTTGAATCATTCATTTTCCTGTGAAAGAAATATGAAATAAGATGATGACGCTGAAGAGGCAAAATCCTATTTTGCCTTCTATACCTCTTTGTTCCTTAACGGAACACAAAAGAGAAGAACTTTCTTACAAAAGTTCATTCAAAATGAAATAGTATCTTTGGAGATAGGAGTACTACTCTAACATCAGGCAAGCAACTAGCAACTAAGAAAGGCAGAAGTCCTAGACATAATATGCTTCCTTTCAAACCGTGATAAAGCGTTTAAAGATTTGCCAATATGTCGCACAATCCTTCTGACACCATTCTCATCAGAAAATTCTGCTTCCATGGCCTTTGATGTCTCCATTTCTTCCTTCTTTTAATCATTAGTGACTGGGTCATGAAATGCTAGGGAAAGAAGACAGCTGCATTTCCATTGCCTGCTTTTACTTGTTGCTCATCAGAGAAATCTCATTGCTTGTTACTGGTCTGAGTTGCTACTCAATAATCAAGGCTTTTTGTGCTTATTTTATTAGAAGAAATTGATGGCATAAGCAAAGTCAAAGTAACGGTCAGTGTTGTACAAAAGGAGCAGCCCCACAGGGACACTCAAAAGGAGTGTCAACTATCCTGAAACAGAAAAACAGAGCACGCAGCATAGATGAACCTGGCACACTAGTCCGGATAGTGGGAATATGGGAGTGGGATGAGGAATGCAGTTGGGTCAACAGGGAATACCACACCTACGCAATGGCCAGGGTGGTCTGCATCTGGTTCTCTTTAACAGAGCTTTGTGTATTGGGCTTTGCTTCTGGGGCAGAAGATAACACTGAGCATTGGAGAGCACTGCCACACCCATGCACGTGTTCACTTAGATGGAGGGCTGGGGCAACAGGGGAAGATGAAAGGACCAGAGATTTCACCCCTGATACCAAACAGCCTTCCCTCTGCTTTCAGAAAAGCTTTTCTTTGATGCAGCTTTGTATACAATATCCTATTCCCTGAAAACAGAGAGACGAAGACCAAATAGCGGTTTCCTTCTGCACAGAAGGTATCGTGTGCTACTTCCATGTCACAATTTCAATTACAAGAACGTAAGAAGGGCCATAGCAGGTCAGAACAGGAATTCATCTTTTAGTCTCCTTGGAAAGGAAACAAGTCACTTTTTCAGCAAATCTAGGGCCCTAAAATTTCTTTCTCTGTTCACTCATGTTCGTATTCACACTTGCTTCTTCTGGTGGCTCACAGCTTTCTTATCTGCATTTTACTAATCTAGTTGCTCAAGTTCTTTATTTTCAAAAAAAGATGAGGACTTGCATCTTTTTTCAGTGACAATTAATTTAAGCAGAATTAGTACCTTTAAAAGCAGGGTACTTTTACCAAAGCCCTTACTAATCAATTGAAGTGTCTAAATTCAGGCGCTTTCATTTTAGAGGGTAGGTAGTTACAAACATCAGAACTGAGTACACCAGCAAAACACTTGTAAATGGAGATAACCTTCCAGGCTACTGAAATAGCAGTAGGTTTAAGCTTTAACCTACGTAGGAACCGAACAGTTTGGCTGCCTAAGGACATCCCTTCTCCCATACTTCAGACTTTCATCTATACTGCCCTTAATTTCTTTCTGTACAATGTTTGCTCTTTTTTAGTCTCTCTGAGTGGCACTCGATGTCCCATATGACAGAAAGGCAAAGAAAACATGATTCCAAACATTGAGAAAATCTATGAGAGTTCTCAAAAGTATTACAGAGATCACTTCTCCTTCTGACTTGCTATGGCCCTTCATACATTCTTGTACTTGAGATTGTGACAAGAAAGTAGTACACAAAAATCTCTTCTGCAGCAGTAAGCAGAAAAAGTAGTATGAAAGAAACATGGAACAGAAAATGGGAAGTCAGAAATAAAATTACCTAGAAAACACGGTTTTAGAGGAAGCCTTGGAAGAATACACAATAGAAAACCTTTCCATTCTCTCTACCACATTTAGGTTAAAGACACCAAATCTGTTTCTCTAAAGATTTTGATATTGTTTACTCATTTCTACCCATGTAAAGTAAATTAAAATTCTAAGCCTCCAAGCAACAAAATAAAAATCTATATTCATCAGGAACTTTTTTTTTTTTTTTTTTTTGCACTTTAAGTCACTTCAACATTTTAGAAGTAAACTTAGTTCTGGCAGCTAATTTAACTTAGTTGCATTAGAAATCAGTGCCGTTGAAACTTCATTTATGCGGATTGATTTCCTGGCCTGGCCTCATCCCTTTGGAGTCCCCCACCCTCGTGCGCCCAGATTTGTAAATCCATAGACAGAAAAGGACTGTCCATAGATCCACATTCTGTTTACAGTATAAAGAGCTATATTATAAGTATGAATCAGTGTCAGAGGGAAATAATGTATATCCAGGTTTTTCCTGCATCAGTTAAACAAAATTATCCTTCTCTGTGGCAGTTCCAACTTCGGGCACAAGAGGTAGATGTTTTCACATGAAACTCCCAGCAAATACTCAACTTCCTCTTACACGCCAAGGTAAGCTATGATCAGGAATCGTCCGTTTCCTCTTCTATGTCTTATGTTCGAATACATTTACAAAAAGTGAGATTAATTGTAAAGATACAATGCAGAGAACAGGGGTAGCCATTAATTGAATTCCAATGCACTACCATGGGTTATTTAAATTTGTGCAGGGGATCTTCGGACTTATGAGGGGGTTGCAGTGTCTCGCTAATGTTTTTTTCTCCAGGCACAATATTCTTCTATGCACTTACATGCACTTATGAGACCAGAGTACACCCAGTGAAGCTGATTTTGTGGGAGATGGAGAATATATGTCACTGGCATTCACCTGCCCTGCACTGAATCTAATGATCTTCTATGCGGGTTGGGACTGCTTTGTGAGTTATTGCTTGTTCCCTGCAAACTAAGCAATTAATGATTAAAAGCCAAGAGTAGCTGTGCCCTCAGACACTATTAAGTTTTAAACAGTGTTATGCTTACATTATGTGGTTGATTTGGTTTTTTTTAGTAAGTCATAGGGAAGAAATGCTTCAGTCTATTAAAATATTTGAATTTTTAATACTGTGAGAATTTCTCTAGTCCTAAACATCAGGGAGAAAAAGCGACACATTACCTGTATTTATTTTCCATAGGCACCCCCACACACATTCCCTGGTTAGCTGCTACCTAGCAGAAGGATTATCAACGACTATTTTTTCAAAGGGGACTATGAAAGATTTTTATAGTAATACAAACATAAGATTTGCTTTGCATATAGACCAAAGTCAGATGATTATGTTAAAAGTATTTTCTGTATTTTAATCTTCCAATAGTTACCTAAACATAATTTTTCATTTTTTGAAAGGCAGCAGTGTAGTCATACTTTTCCACAGAGCTGTTCATTACAGAGACTCACAGTATGCAATGTGAAAACTACTCTTATTCATTCCACACCTCTTTTTATCATCTGAGATGGCCAATATAGTGGGGTCTGGCTTTGTGGGCATGTTCATTAGTAGACTCATTAACTTTAATGTAGCTATTTATGGGAGTGAGGATTGCTTGCAGAAATATAAGTTTCAGAAGGGGAACTTACTCTATCATATGTTGTGGCCTGCAAAGCTTTTGCAGCAGTCAATTACAGACTTCATGTTTTTTTCAGATCGCTGGTTCTACATGTTACCTGAAGGTTTTATTTGTGTTGTCAGTACGAAAATAATCGTATGGGGAATAATATTTAATCCAAAGGAGTCTGAAATTTTTAGTCATTACTTGCCATTACTTTGCTGAAATCCTACGGAGAAGTTCTTTTGTTCTGTCTCATTTATGTTACAAACCTAACTTTTCTGTGATGGAGCCTTCCATTATTTAGAGCATCAGCTTATGTAGTTATTTTGTGATAATCTCTGTTCAGTGTGAAAACTGACCAACGCAGATTCCTATATCCACTATACTCACTTTATTCAGCTGTCTTCCTATTGAATTGTATTAGTTTAATTTTGCTCATGGGTTTGATGCTCTAAGTACGTAATCCCTGTCACAGCAGATGATCTGTAAGTGCAGTCTCACACACAGCAAAATACCAAACTAAAAAAAATTAGCCTTTCATTAGGCTAATTGGCTTGTCAGCCATTCACTGTATTCCAGGTTGTTATAATTTAAAGTGAAGAAGAAATGATCTGAAGTAGTGTATTTGACATTACTGTCAGAAATCTCTGAGATTTTATCCTACTATTTCACATCAGTAAGAGCACGAAGACAGAATGCAATAAAAGTGCAAATTCTGCATGAGGAAGATAGCATTAGTTCAGGTATTTTTACCTGAAAATTTTCACTAAATACATTATAACACCAGATATTTAGCTTATGTTAATTTAATAACTTTCTTCACACACATATAGCATTTTCCATGTAAAAGAATCACATTTTCTCACAAATATTATATTGGTTGTGGAACAATAACCGAAGAAAACCCCAGTTAATGCAGATTTGTACTTCCAAATTCACTTATTTCTTAAGGAACCCTTAAGATGAACAATCCAAATAGATTCTATTAATGCAGTGCTAATAATTCAGGAATTTAAGCAGAAAGAAGAGAATGAGACAGGCTTGTGCAGTAAAGTGCTATCACTGATTGCCTTGGGGTATTTCTAGAAACTTCTCTCAGTACAGACAGATTACAGACTTGGTAGGTGAAGAATCTGCACTAAACAAAACCAGTCCAGCCTGCAGGAGCTGAATGTGACTTTAAATGAACTGCCTTTCTTATCAGCCAAAAATGATCGTTTCATGGAGAGAGACCACAGACATACGCTATCCCATCCACCCTGGCAGCAAGAAGCCGGAAGCAGCTGCGCTGCAGTGCTACAGCGATATGTATTTCAGGTCACAGGCTGCTTCTGCGAGCACAGATCAGCTACGACAAAAAAGTTTTGCAGTGGTTGCTTTTTTTGGCTTCACATCCTGACTGACCCACTTGACACATTTTTAGTAACAAGGTTCAGAGCACAGGTGGCATCCAGGTTCTTTACTACATAGAGCAAGAGCAGCCTAATGGAAGGCTGAGTCATATGCCAAAATACAGTAGTACATAGAGCAATACATAAACTACAGCTTATGAATACATAAGCTTGCCTATGATGTGTGATAATTATTTGTGAAGCAAATAGTCGCAATACACTTATGTGATAAATGCCAAATATAATGAGTGCAGCGGGAAATCGAAGCACAATGAAGTTATAAAACCAGGCGAGTCTGGACTTCTGAGCTGGACTGTTTCCTGTTTGAGCACCCAAAACGTACCAGGCAAGAAAGTAAATGAAGCTTGAAGAACCAGTGGGAAATAGTGGGATGACAAATTGTGATCGCTACTTCAAACTCAACATCACCTTAAAATAAGATATGTGATACTTAATGCTATGCACTTTACAGTTTTTAATGGCTTAGAATAACAGCTTATGGAAAAAGCAGAACTTAGTTGAGACACTGCCTGAGAAATATTACAGAACAGTGCTAACCTTGAAAAAGAATTCCAACTATTAGTAAAACGTGAATGTTTTACAAACTATCTTTTGAACTACATTCTTTATATTTCTCAGAAATTAAATCTCATTAAGTAAGGGTTTAAAACAGGATACTAGTAGTGAAAATACAGTTCAATAGCGGACTGCAGAAGCTTTCCAGTGACTATGCAGACAGCTGTGAAAACTTAGTAAAACAGTAATTCCTTATATATATTGCTATTTTAGCACCATGTAGACTCAGATGTTTAATTAAAATAATTACTTATATGGCTCCAGTTAGTCCTTTTATCATGGAGATTTGATACGTCCTTCTACCTACTTGTTACTTTAATTAAGCTGAGCTGTAAATATTTTTTTGTTTGTTTGTTTTCATTGCTGGCTCCATTTAAGCTTTTGCCCTTCCTCCCCTTCACAGCAACTGTCTTACAGGTATCCTAGTCATTGTTCAACAACCTAGTCCTATCAGCATGGCCAGAGTACCATATGCACGATTTAGACATTTGTATAATGAGTTAATTCCAGAAAGAACCTGTGTTTCCTCATCTGATCCCCTTCATAGACCAAGTTACAGCATATGCATTGACTCCTATTTCAAATGAAAAGTATTCTATACTGTGACTACCATTCAGGAGAACAGTATATCTTCACTGTATGGAAGAATGACCCATTAATTTGACAAGTATTTGAGTACTCTTGTTAAAATTCCGTGTATTTGAACCTGAATTCATATAATTCAGCCTTAGCCTCCATTTCTCTATCTTTATTTGCTAGACGTAGTAACCGTATGTTCCCTGTGCATATATTATTAAGCATAGGTTTAGGACTAGAGTTTGTCACTGTTTTTCCAGTTTTCTTAGAGCAGCCTCTGTGCACAGCATGGAATAAGTAACACTTCATGCTTCATAAATACATCTGGATATATATATATATCTTTATTTGAATTTTGTACTTTCCTCTGAGATTTTTAAATGAAGTACTAGTAATGGGATGGTCTACTTCACTGAAATCTGAAAATCTGCGGGTTTGTGCTTATGAGATCCAACTGGGAAGCGCACAAGGCTATACAGAACTGGAGAGGATTAATTAAACTGCAGCTTTCATTTGAGGAAACACGATGGATACTTGCATATGGGAAAAATACCAATCAAATAATTTCGGGCATTTTGCACAGGGAGAATCAAACTGTTGTGAAAATGGGGCTTGTGAAGATTTTTGGTCAACAGTGCCAACTGCTAATACTGTTGGTAATTCTGTGCAGAGCTAAGTTTCCAGAAATATCTTACAGATTAATGGATATCTCTTTTTGATATTAGAATGGTAACTAAATTGAGGTTAGAACTAATGAATCTGCAGTGAAAAAAAACCCTCTTCTCTCAGTTAATAGCACAAATTTAGATTATCCCAGAAACATGATTACAAAAGTGTGGCCAGCTAAACCATTTTAGCAGCTTTATTTGGGAGACTAAAAATCACTCAGAAGTTTTGGCTATTGATTTTAATACACAGTCTCCAAACACAGGACTGAAATGAACATTGCTGTCTTCGCTGTGACAGAATGTGAAATTCAAAGAGCTGGTTACATTTTGCAAGAACTTAAGTGGCCCATATGCCGCATACTTAAATTTGCCTGTCTCTTCCATCCTACCATTTGACTTGCAGTAATGTAAAATTTTCAGATGTGTTTCTTGGAGGATAAAGCTCATTGCTTCTCTTCCAGGACAGCCCTTCTGCAATTCAGTTCTGCCAAATCATGCTTAAGGATAATTTTGGCCTACTTGAAAAAAGGTGAAAGTTAAATCCTATTGTCCAAGATTTTACAACTAATTATACATGGTTCAGTAAGTGGCAGGATCCCATTTAGGCTGTTGCCTAAAAGGAGAAACAGGAGGATATTTTGCTGTTCTTACTTAACTGAAGAATTCTATTGTGCAGATTCTGTACTAAACTGTTTCTTTGTTTCTTGTTTTAAATTTATCCTAAAATTACCAGGGATTCTGTAGTAATTTGCTTCATACAGATGTATGTAATAACAATGACTAATCCCTTTATGAACAAAAGCTAGATTTGGAAAAATCTATTTCTATTTAATATGGATAATATTTCTACTTCTACCGGTGTAACTTAGTATCTCCCTGTTGCAAATCCTGAAAAACACTAGGCACTATGTAATTCAGAAATTAAAAATGCATGAATGCTTTCAATGATTAGACTATATGAACATAATTTTCATATTTGTATTTGAATAGCAAGGGACTAAACAAACAGATATTCTTTGCTCAGCCTGGCTAAAAATTTGGAAATATACTACCTCATTTGAAAATTGCCTCCAGAAAGATGATCAGTGCATACAAGTGTGTTGCCAAATGATGATGCCAAGGGTCACAGATCAGCAGGAGAGCCTCTGAAGAGCAGCACAAAGGAACTCCAGCCACTCCAGACATGAAGTCAGCTTCATGGTGGGGGGGGAGGGGGGCAACTTGAATGCCCGTAGGCAAATGCATGCAGCATGGGAATAAACAAGAGGAGTTAGAGATGTGCGCACACCTGCAGGGCTATGATCTCATTGGCATCATGGAGATATGGTGGGTGGCTCCTGTGACTGGAGTGTTAAAATGGAAGGATACAGGCTCTTTCAGAAGAACAGGCAGGGGAGAGGAGGAGGGGGTGTTGCCCTCTATGTCAGTGACCTTCTAGAGTGCATGGAGCTCTGCCTGAGGATGGATGTGGAGCCGACTGACAGCTTATGGGTCAGGATTAAAGGCAGGGCAGGGACTGGTGACACTATAGCCGGGGTCTGCTACAGGCCACCTGACCAGGAAGACCGAGAGCATAAGGCCCTCTCTAGACAGGCAGGAGCAGACTCATGTTCACAAGCCCTGGTCCTTGTGGGGAACTTCAACCACCCAAATATCTGTTGGAGGGAAAACACAGCAGGAAATAATCAACCCAGGAGGTTCCTGGAACGCATTGATGATAACTTCCTTCTCCAAGTGATAGAGGAACCCATGAGGAAAGGTGCTGTGCTGGACCTTGTTCTCACCACGAAGGAGGAACTGGTGGGGAATGTGAAGATCAAGGGCAGCCTTGGCTGCAGTGACCATGAAATGGTGGAGTTCTTGGTCAGTTGTATCACCCTCTATTTCTATTTCTATTTCCATTTCCATTTCCATTTCCATTTCCATTTCCATTTCCATTTCCATTTCCATTTCTTGCTATTAACTATAAATCATGTCTTCAATAAGTAGATCAGATGTGGAGGGATACATTGTAAAAGACAGGTTCATTTAGTCAAATGAATCCTATCCAAGCAGAAATGAAAAGCTGGGGAAGGTTTTGGAGCTGTAAGGCAAGTTTCTGCTCATGATAGCATTTGACCATTGTCTGAAGACCTGTTGGAATATGCAAGTCATTGTAGACTTCAAGAACCTTGAAAACAAGAGGAAGAAAGGCAGGTAAATTTACTGGAAAGCGTTCTAGTCCCATGACCAAGGGAAAACAGAGAACAGACAAGGCAAATAATTTGTTATATAACTTGTATGAAAATGGTAAGTCCTGTGCAGCCTGAGGCTACATTCCTAGAAAGTAGTTAAAAGAAGTAGTAGTAGTTACGGGATGACAATGTTCAGTTCTGCTAGAATTGTGAAACAGTATTGGTTAATGAGAAAGGGCATGAAAGAGATTGAAAAAGACCTTTTTCACAACTTGAAGAAAAAGCAAGCCACATAGAAACTTGTAATTTTATCAGTTCAATTTGACTGATTTATCGAAAGAAAGATGAAAGATTACTTTAATAGGATGTACTTGTAACTTATAGGAGGAAAATAAAAGTTAACAAAGAATGAAGTCATCCAAAACAAGCACAATAGCGATGATCTGTAATTAAAACCATAAAAATACAAAATAAGCTACTTATCCATAAAAATTGGAGTGGCTAGTCATTGGAACAAAAAAGCCTATTTGGATGACGACTAAATGTTTATTTCCTTCAACAGACTCCACTTGTTTGGCTCATACCTGGGTTAACTAGATAGAGCTCTATGGGCCATGTTACATGGGAGATCTAAATCAACAAACTCATGATTACCCCTGACATTTAACAACTGTGATTTTGTGATTGTTAGGTTTTAGAAAACACACATTTAGTATGATACAGAAGAATCTGAAGAAACCATAATTTGCTTTTTGTCCTATTCTTCCATTCTCCACCCCAAAACAACACTGCAAAATAAAATTAATCTGAATCTAACATAAATCTGAAGCTGAATATGGAGCTTGTAGACCTATATGCAAGGTGAGTAAAGCAGTTGTATATACAAATCACCATTACAAAAACCTAACATTTTATTACTGTACCAGCCAAGTAGATACCTTTGTCCTTCATAATACTGAAAGTTACCTATCCTTGGATTATTGAGTAGTTATCACTACTCTTTCCATCCTCTCCAGTATCATCAGCTACTGTATGTAAAAGACTCAAATCTAGTACTGGAAAGGAGTCACTGTATGGTCTGCCTGAGCAATTAATGTGGGTGGCTAATACGTAATAATGAAGACACTGAAAGACATTTTAGTAAGCTGATGAATGTGGTGGACAGCCTCTTAACTGCACAGGAGAAAGTTAATTCACTACTGAAGTGTCATTATTTAAGTAATGCTTGTCTGTTCAACAGGCATTTGCTTAATAGAGATGTTATTAAAGCTAAATTACAGCAAAGCTGTGAGACATCTCCATCTAAACAAGATAGGCAAGTCAAAATGAGTGATGAGATACTAATTTTAGTAATTTTCAGTTTAGCCATTTATTGCAATTACTATTGGATGCTATATCTTTGTTTCATTTGTCACTTCATGTTTGGAGCCACCTGATTTGTATTTTTGTTGTTCTAAGTACATAAGTAATATAAAGTAATACAGAACTTATTGGTTTTACTTAAACAGTTATTTAGTTGAAGAAGTGTCATGAAAACAGGATGAGATATGAAGAAACAGAAATTAAGATGTAATATGAACTAAAATAACTTCAACCGCTACATGAAAATGAGCATGTTGGTATACCAAATTTTCAGTCTTTCATGGCTGCAACAGAAAAGCTTTAAAATTTAATAAAAGTGTTACCTGCAAGATAATAAACTAGAATAGATATTAAAATCCCTCTGTTACTATTATTTAAATCTGATTGTTTTTAAGGCAGGTTTTTGTTCTGGAGCAGAGAGAGGAGTTAAATATTAATTAATTAAACAACACCTAATCCACCCACAGCCTTAAAAACATGGACCAACAAATTTATTGGAGACAAACTTCCTCTAAAGCACTCTTGTTAATTTCTTTTTATCTTCACATTTTTTAGTACCCCAAAATACCAATAATGCAATTTAATGATTCCAAAGGCTTTCACTGCCAATCAGCAGTAGAAGCTAAATGCAACATGTACCCACATTTCTGCAATGTTTGGATGGTGATAAAAATTTGAAGGTCTTCTATTTTCTACTTTTATGTCCATTGTATCAAGAGATCAATATATGGGGGCAGCCTCACAAATTCTGTTATTGTCAGAAGTTCTTCTGCACTAACATAGATGAAGATACAATTGAAGAACAGACTCTTAAAATTTCATAAAGGGATACTAAGTTTGTTTTCCTAAAAATCATGAGAATCTTTGTAGAGAACCTTCTCTGTTTCGAGCAAGTGCAATGGGAAAATAGAAATTATTTATCTTTAATATATTTTAATGTCAATACATAATAAATTTTGTATATTTATTTTGCTCTTGAAATTTAATTCAATCCAGACAATTGTCTTTTACAATTACGCGTTCATCTGGTTTGCTTCTTGGTTCTCAAGGTACATCACAGTGATGTAATAACTTGTAGACAACAAAAAAGACCACTGATGTTCAAACAAGTTGTTTCAACTGTGTTTTGCATTTACACATTTTCTTTTAATGTTAGAGTTTGTAAAATAGTTTAATTCAAAGTTTATTCTTCATGTACAACATTAGTCTTTTAAATTGCCTAATAAATTTATTCTCTTAAAATATTAGTTCTTTTAGTAAAGCTATATACTATCTAATAATAGTTATTAATATTTAAAATACAATGACTACTGATATGACTTTTTTTCATTTAGTTGATTAAGATTTGGCATTGAAAAAGCTTGTTTTCTCCACCTTCAAAGAATGGATAAATAATAAATTATGTTTATTTACCCATGGGTCACATCATGGTTTTACATCAGATTTTAATGTATTTTGTTACCTAATCCACCCTTCTTAACATATGGAAAAGTGCTCTGCATTGTGATTTCCCTTTTTCTGCCAGATGTCTAAAAGTTCAGACTAAGGGCCTGACTTGTCATCCTATATTTCTGTGAGTACTTTTTTGTTCTTTCAGTAGTTCTCTTGTCTAAGTTGAGTACTAATACAAATAAAGGATGTTTCAGTTAAGCATAAAGTGTGTCATTCACCTTTAATCACTTATGCTTGGATTATTTAAATTTTCATTGAAGAATATCTTGTTCTTTTTTTCCTTAGATCAATCAATTTCAGAAGTTGTAGTTTCATTTCTTTTTTTCAAGAGATCTGGAGGAAGTGTTGCTGAATATGTAGCTTAATGTTGCACAATTTTAGTGCAGTATTAAAGGAAATTGTTAAAAATCAAGTTTAATTATTCCAGTCTGTCACTGAAGACAAAGCGAGTTTTGTTTACAGAGGTCTGACCTCTAAAGCATGCCAGATGTGGAACGAGCTATATAAAAACTGAAAGAGAGGTTTACTCTTCACAGAGTTAGGCGTGATCCTCAGAAAAGAAGTTCTTTTACTAGTTACAGTTATCTGTCCATTTCTACATGAATTGGCTTTTTATTATTATTATTTTGAGTGCCTTTCTTCCTCCCTGGCAAGCAGGAAAAAGGCTTTATTACTCAGATCATGAGTAAGTACTGCATATAGTAACTCCTCCTTTAAAAACAATAATTTTAGAGGAAGTTACAGACAACATATGGTTTCACTTACACACAGTATCACCTGATACTGTGGAGAGAGTCTGAATAATACTTTGTATCTTCCTAGTATTTTATGGTATCTTTAAAAACTTTGTTTAACTGTGTCNTTATTTATTGATGACTCCCCATTCAAATTAGGACAGTGTTAGTGACACTCTCAGTTGGCTGTTCTGAAATGTGTTTGCTCTTGGACTTCAACAGCTAGTCAGTACTCTTTTCCAATTAATATTACCTTGCTCATTAGGCTTAGAAAGTGGGTTTCTTATTAACCAGTATTGGCTTGACCTCTTTTTACCAACACTCACAATAGTCTGTCAGCATTTTAAAGTATTCTGAAAATGGGACAACTTTCTGAAGAAAGCCTTGTGGGAACCAGAGCTCACTTGTGAGAATCAATCTGGTAAGAATTCAGGCTGAGAAATCTACAGAATCTTCTACACTCACCAGCTCACTTCTTCATAAGGTTGTCTTTGTTGTAGAGTTGTCCAGACTCAGAGTTCTTACTGGTCAGCACCTATAAATACTGTAACTTGCCCATAGTTACAGAAGTACATTAGGGAGAGCCATGAGCTCTGACATCACTTCTAATGGTGATCTCTAATGATTTGTCCACTTTGTAGCCTTTATTGTCTTTTAGAAAGTACTAACATGCCTTCATTTTACAAATGAAAAAGGTAAACTTGCAGACGAGCATTCTGGGAGGAGGTGAAATTAGACACCGTATTTCCAGGTTGGCAGACCAAAGTTTTGTAGGCTGAGTAGACAGGCCTTTCAGATTCACAGGTATCCAGGATATACACTTATCTGTACATGCAACAAAATTCCCCTTTTAGGTGCTTGCTCTATCAACAGTACTTACCGGATGCTGTTACAGATCAGAAGAGTAAATGAAAGTGCTATCTTTCAGTTGTTCTGATATATTAATTCAGGGGCATGCTATTTCTGTTAACCAGTTCAATGGATGCGACAACCAGATTGGCTGATACAAGGAATTACATATGCTGCATTTAATACATTACATCAACACAGAATATCTAGGTTTCTGTGTTGTTTGGGGCTTTTTTTCCAGCTTGGTGCCTAACAAACAGCTTTAATATTTCCAATATATGATACTTGGATTAAACACAGAAGGAACGCAAATAAGCATTTAGGAAATAGTGAAGAGATGTTTCTCTTACTGTACTGTGTTATGGAAATGTATTTTAAAACTTCTTCGAAAATTTTTCTAGCTCGTATGAGGCATTAACCAAACAGCTCTTATTCTTTTGAATAGAAACAGTATGATTATAGTCTGGAAACACTGAAAATTGGCATGACACACAAATATACATCATATGAGATTAAAACTATTGCTTATTTCTGTCTCAGACTGGTTGTTTTTCATTTTAAAACTCATGCAATATCTCTATATTGGTATTTATTGATTATTTACAGATTCTATTTTGAATACTAGTAATGTACTGTGTGTTTTTATTATGTTTTTAATGTTATATAGAATATAATAATAATAATGCTGTATAGTAATTAATATTAATGCTTTTGTATGATAAATAATTTGACTTATTTTATATATTATACCTTGTATGTTATAAGTATTACATGTTAGTATATATTCAGCTGAGTGCACGACGTATAGCTGTATTTGAAATCAGAAGGGAAATGCACAGGTCACACACAGAACTATAAATTATCTATTTCTTCGTGATTCAAATTCTCAAAAAAAAATTCTGTTTCAGCCACACATTCTTACCCCATTTGCCTCTAAGCTGTGCAAGTGCCACTCTTCACCAGTTTCTGCTGTCCTGGCTTTAGGAACCATTTGTATAATCCAAAATAGTTACCCTAAAGTCTAATACTCTTTAAAAAAGGGAAAAAGTACAATGTTTTCCTGGCATTCAAGTCTTGAAAACACTAATTCTACAGGATAAATAAGAATACCAGTAAGAATATAATAATTTAGGGTGTATTGCTTACTAAGTCACTGGGTGTAATGAGAGACATATGAATTCACAGAATACTAATAGGACACAGAAGCTTCCATACATGGCGTCCTACGTGCCTTGGCTGCTCCTTCTGCTCACAGTTTGTATCACTCAGGAGATGTCTCCATAAGAACTGTCCTCTAAACACAGAAGCAGATAGTACCGAAGCTGTAGTGAAATGGGTGCTTCAGCCAGCATTAGCTGCTGAGTTGCGCTTCTGTGGTGGAAAGTAGTCTTGGTGTTTGGGGCACCTCCCTTCTGTTATACAAACATACACCTTACGTTGGTGGTAGCTGATACAAGGGCTGAAGAAGACTAGTAAGAGGGCAACACCAGAAAGATACAGGCCAACAGGGGAAAGAAGTGCAGGCAAGGCAGAGCGTCTTTTCTGTAGTTCTCTGTTAGACGTGTTCAGATCAAAACACATCGGATCCTGACTTAGACAAAGAGCCAATACCACATTATCTTAACTGGAGAACTAGAAGAACTCATGCACCCAGCTTTCCTTTGGCTTCGAGATTAGCAATAGATGTCAAACTGCTTAATGAAGAATGAACTTCAAAGCTTTCTCTATAATTTGAGGTATTCATAACACTCCCTTTATAAATTTTCTCCTGCCTAATAACGTAGTTTAGTTAATGTTGCAAGTCTTCCCTCATTTGGGGTGCTAATATGGTCTCTCACCTACACACTTATTCCTTGAAACTTAAGAGAAACATGATACTTTTAAGGGATATTGATACATGCGTATGCACACACATTGACTGAATAACGGCAATTCCTTAGGAAACACTTAATGCAGAATTCCTATGTCTTTCTACCAGCTCCCTCTAAGTAGCTAGATGACCCTCTAAGAAAATTATGAGATTCATCTAAGAGACTAACAGCTTTAATATATATTTATGAATCACTTTTTAAGACTAATAGCTTTAAAATTTGTTTAATTACTTATGTTCCAAATACGCCAACACCAGCCTGTTATACTACTTTGTTGCCTAGTATTACATAAACAAACTTCACTCCCAACCTGCTTGTTGCACATATAACAGCAACTAATGTCGTTACATTTCTTAAAAGGGTCCCACTACAAAGTAAATACTTTGTATACTCTGCAAGTCTAAACTGTTACTTGAAGCAATAAATGGCTATAAAAGCAACATCCCTTTATACAGTGCAAACCACAGAGCTACATGAATAGCAAAGAACTTTGAAGTGATAAAGTGGCTTTTTAAACTCTTATATGAGATATTTAGATATTTTCAGATGAGGGATATCGCAAAAACTTACACGTGAAACTGTGACATTTTCTGCCTAATAATGGTAGTGACGCTATTAAGATAATAACAGGCTATCCTTAGAGTGTATCTGTAGTTTTATTGCAATTCATTTAAAATGTCACAACGCACCAAACTTCTGCCCAGCATTCAAACATGTTCAATACTCAAACGTTTTACTATGTGCAAGAAGACCAGACCTTCCATGACCTCTCAACATCTCCCAAGCCTTAAGTCCCTGTCCTAAGATACATAGGAATCAAAATAGTTTAATGGCATTTTTCAAATATATCCCTGCAGAGACTAGAGGCCTGGAAGCAAGCATACTTCAGAGTCTGGAAATGCCTGTTTTGATATGCAATAAAAGAGAGGGAATAGAGGACTCAATAACAAAAAAGAAATAGAAGCTTCTCATAATTAAAAAACACATAAGTATCCTCAATCAGGTGGTTCCACCTTCAGATACTGTCTTTTAGTGTAGGCAAATATATGCACCCTGGTCTTGAAACACAACAATGTTCTTATTAGGCTTCTTCCATCAGACAAGCGCAACTTTGATACACAAATCAGGTGAAGACTTCTTAGACGCAACAATCTGTAAGCCTTTTTTCTTCAAGGAATATTTTTTAATGCAACATTTTCATCAGATTGCTGGAATTCAGTAAAAAATGATTATAACAAAAGTTTACTAAAAGTAAACTAGCTTTAGAAAATAAAGAAGGCCAGATAAAATATTTACTTGAGATACAGCATTCTAGAACTACTAACAGAGACGTACTACCTGAACTGAGAAGACATACAAGTATTTGAAATTGCCAGGGTATGCTCTTTTATTCAGAATACAGAAGAAAGCTGTTTTGGGGAACACTTTGAGAAATGAGCTTAAAATAATGACTCTGCAGTTGTTTGGAAAACAGTAGCAAAACCCAGAAGCAATAACATTATACAGAAGAAAAATACATGGACATTTCTTACCATATTTACCACATGTTTTAATTACAAAGCCATTTAGGATAGCTGAGTGGGGACGCAGAAGAAGCTGGAGGGATTTACCTATTAGAAGCAGAAATTAAGATTTCTGTGTATGTTTATGACTTTATGTTCTTCATACAATATACATAATAAAGCTTGTTTTCAGCAATGAGGATATGAATTAAAATACATAAGTCACAGATACAACACAGTGGCTTAAAACAGTGAAGGATGACAGATGACTTCTAAAATGTACAGATAATTAATTTAGATATTTTGGCACTAATGTTCCAAAGGTGGAGGACCTGGTTCAATGAAATATGGAATGGCAATTACTTACTGTAATGTAAATATAAAAAAATTATTACCAGTGAAACGACCTGGTGAATTCCAGGGCTTTAAATGAACAGTTGGACTTTAGTACCCCTTTTTCCTGAATCTCTTTTAATCCACAGAAGAATATCAGAGAAGTCTATAAAAATAATTAAGCAACAACTATATGTTAAATTGTAACTGAAACAATGCTGCACCAGGACAAACTAGGACAGTGCTGCCACAGAATTCCTGGAGGAAATACTTCTTCAGAAACACAGAACAGAAATTATTGACCTTGATTCTGTAATGTAGCTTGGCCCAAAATCTTCAGTATAAAAATTCTGGCAAGCATGAAAGAGCCTCTGGAATTTAAAAGCACCAGTGACAGTATATGGCACTTTGGGCAATATGTAATTAGCCAATATAAATATAATATATAGATATACACACACACACACACATTTACATATGCAGACAAAGAGGGAGAGGACAGAGATGATTTCACTCAGACTCGGAATAAAAATCGCACAAGTCTTAAAACAAAGAGAAGTATTTATTCATGGCATACAACCTTAGATAACATTATAACAGATGCTTTTAAACATAACTATCTGTGATAGGAATTTTTAAAAGCAGTCCTTCATAAAAAATCCCTTAGAAAGCAAGCTGATAAAGCTACTTACCTCATGAAATTTCATACAGAAATCTGAGATGTGCAAAGGCAATGGAAATCATTTTGTAATGTATTATTTCAAGGCTATGCTTTCAAAAGACATAATTGGAAGTCTGTAAATTTATGAAGTGTGGATTGCAAATATGAACCAACAGCAAAAGATTAGAATGAGCTAATGCAGATCACAACTGTTATCTCAAAATTAACCAGAGAGCACAAGCTCGGTACTATCCGTTTCATGGAACGTTTTACTCTTTATATAATTAGATAGTACTGTTGTCCCAGATATCAATGTGAAATGTAAAATTACACAGGCCATACTTTTTACAGGACTTGATGGAAAAGCGAGAACTCATGCAGCACTGCAAAACAAATTTTGCAACAGCATTCTGGGCAGATACGAGTGGCGAAAAATTAATTAGTTGGGGAAAGGTTGTTACAGTAAATGAGATACAAGATGATGAAAGCCTTGCAGAGGGTTTTTGGTTGTTGGGGTGGATAAGAAAGGGGGCCACTATGACTGCATACTGCTAACATTTTTACTTCACCTCAATTAATGTTTCGTTGCAAATGCTTGCCAGAACCGCTGGCCGAGCTTATCTTTTGGATGAGACATCTGGGTAAAACTGTGTTGCTTTTAAACATTTGTCAGATAGTTACAAAGCGAATGGAGTACTTATTCTTGTGTTGCACTTTTCACATAAATGTTCATCTGAATTAAATACCAAATACGTTATTTTGCTGACTGTATTTTCTCAGCATTTCTACAATGCTCCAATAGATGTCCTTTCAGAAAAATAGGAACAGCTCAATTGCTAAATATTTCTCACATGTAAAGTGCATCTCACACCAAGGACATGGGCATGAAGCAGAAAGTATACAGCTTCTTTATTCTGTTACTACGAATATCACAAACTGAAGAAGAGATATTTTACAACACAATTACACTTCTGAAAAGAAATTTTGCAAAGTCAGTATTTGTGATTCAGTATTTCGCTCTTTGTGTTCTGTATTACTTTTGGGTTCTATATTATTCAAATTTTCACTGACTGTAAATATGGGTTTTCTTCTGATTCATGCAGCATGAAAAAACTAAGCAATTCTGAGTCTTAGTCTGTATCCAAAAATAGAAACTCCTTTGAGTCTAAGAATATACTTCTCTACACATTTTCTAAAAGCCAAAAACATAGGAAAATTCTCCATTATTTGAAAGCTGGTCTAACCAGATTTGGAAAGAAGACAAGCAATACATATGGAACGCTTTTATTACTATTTTTGCTATAAGTCACATTTCACAGCAGGTCCAGACTTTACAGTGCCACTACCAAATGTTTTATACATCCTGTAGGATGGTGCATTTGTATGGTGTAAATGGAAGTCTGTTTATAAAGGAATGGAGTTGCACACCCACCAACATTAGTAAAAAATCTGATTCTTTCTTTTGCTGTTTTCTTCTGTGGACAGAATCAGAAGGAAGAGGGGGAATAAATACTGAGAGAAGTGTTGAAGACAGATTTCTAAGGATAAGTAGTATTTGACAGACATTGGAATAACTACTTGGACAAAACCTGAAAGAACATTTGCTTATTTACAAAAAACTCACAGTACTGCATGTGTGCAACTGGTTATTAACTAGTTCTTCTTTAACATAACACACACAAGTGCCATTCTTCTCAGTGAAAGCAAGCAATTACTTTCACAAACTCTTGTTTACATAATGAGGCTCATCTATGCTATTAAATTCATGCGAACCATATTTTTTCCTTGGAGTCAAGGTTCTAGGAATTCAGCTCTCACCTGCTATTTTTTGAACAGGCTATTTTCCTCTCAGGCATTTGATGAACCCCAGTGTGGTTTGTTGCTTACATATTTCTGTCCTAATTCCACAGCTTTTCCTAACAGCACTTTCTGACCGATGGCTAGTATCTATCTTCTTTCTTGGATTTCCACAGAGTTATTGTACCATGAAAAACAGAAAAATAAGAGTCTTTTTGAGAAATCAATCCAGCACACACCTGCTTGAGGGAATCAAGGAAATTCAGTAAATAGAGATTACAATTATTACACATTGTGAAAAACTGGTGTCAAGGTTGTCTGCTATCAGGCTTCCTTTCCTCCCTGAGCCCAGGACAGCTCAAAACATACTGCTACAGCTGAGACTGACATGTCTTTTCTCAGTCCCGTTTGCTCCTTCTTTGGGAGGTATTTTAACAATTTTAAATGTGCTTTGAATGACCCTGCAAGACCTAGCTGCGCTGACAGCATGACGCCAATAGCTTATGCTGGAAGCAAAGATGCCAGGCCAGCCAGGATAGTGCTGGAAGCCTGGGCTAGGTGATGGGATCTGTGGGCTGATCGACTGCTGACTTGCCCCCAAGTTTTGCCAGCGGTGCTGGGGACAGGGACAGCTAGTTGTTCCACTCCAGAGGGTATCCTCGTGCTCAGGCAGCATGTAGGGCCCCGGCTGGGGTAGAAAAAGGATGACGCAAAGCAACAGTAATATGTACTCCCATTGTCACATAAGTATCAAAGCCAGAACATCCATCATTAAAACAAGCAGCTCATCAATGTTTAGCAAGCACTATGCAGTAATATAATTGAGTTTGCTTAACAGGGTGGTACCATGTTTCAAAGTAAGCTTCTTTACACCAATTGGATCATATACCTTCTGGTCACTTTTTTTAATTGAGCTTAGTGAAAGTGACATCTCATCTACCAAACCAGACACACCTATCAAATGCTAACATAAAAAAATGGAAAAGAGGTTAGGATTTTCAAGGCATATGTGCTTTGAGAACTAAAATAATAGTTTATTATCCCATCTTTTGCTGGCCACTTGGAGTACGTACACCATGCTGCTAGTCTGTAGCTATTGATAGTCTAGGATATTGATAGTACACTAGTGGATGAAAAATTAATTCTTCATTTCTGCTGAAGATGCCCATGAGACTCACCAAAGGGTGATATCTAGCACTTCATAATACCTATGAGCTGCACTCCAGCATTTTCAGTAGCGGGAGAGGTGTACATTTATTTCAGGGTTCTACTACAGATTCACAAACTAGTCTTTAGTAGAAGACAGATGGAATTTTCTAAGGGGAAAAACTTGATTTGCATTGATTCACAGTATTCTAATGGTACACACATACCTCTAAATTTTTTCTTTATATGAACACACTGTATTTGGCTGGAGCAGAGCACTCTACATGCGCTACAGCTCTACCACACAGTAATAATGATATCATACGATAACTGAAACGATTTGGCAACCCAGTTTAATAGATCTGCACGAAGTATATACTCTATCCGTCACTCTTCATTCCACGTAAATGTTAACAGTATTCTCTGCTTCATCTGCAATGCTTATGGAAACACTGAAACAAGAATATCCTTGGTAAAACATTAACTTTGTCAGTGGCCAATCTCTTTCAGCAAGGACCTGCCCGTTTTTTCCCCAACACTTCAGATCTCCATTCACTGAAATGCTGCTTTGACATTTACAACTTCTAGATTATTCTGAGCTTTGAATTCTCAAGTACCGCATAGAGCTTGCTGCATGCTTGTACTCAGGTATTTCAAAGGGAATACTGATTTGACTTCAGCATGCTTACTATTAGCAGTTCAGAGTTAGCATCACTGTCTTTAAGTCAAACATTTTTATGAAGTCCTGGATTTCCTTAGCTATTTGTTTTTAGATAGTGTTAAAGTTTATCAGTATATAAAACTATTCTGTGATGTAATTTTTAATTATCTTATCATCCACATAAAATGCTACACGGTCAAGACAGGCAACGGGTTGCAATGGAGATTAATGGACGTTCTTGGCTAATTCTGCAATTTAATTTAAAAAGCTACTTCTGAAACTACAGAAAAATCAGTTATCTTTTTTAAATGGAGGACAAGGGGATGTGACCCTAATGTGACCCTAATAAGAAATTTCTTGCTTATAAATTGCATACTTTCTGAGCATATAAACTCCTGAATAACCTTAAACTTTTGAGCTAATAACACGTTTTCCTCCCTTTTATGCAATGCTTCAGAGATCCAGAATTTTTTTAAAGGCAGCAAGATACGTGTTTTTTCCACCACTTTTGATATGTTTCCAGTGAGGCTTGATCAACCACTGAATGAACTACCTTTTGATAACTGTTAACATTTTAAAGATTTTAACGACAACACTTTTGTAAACAAGAGATCAGAGTCACAATAAAATGACTAATATGGTTCCCTTGTTGCATTTATTTCCAGCAGTGAGATTTAGTGATATGCTTGCTTCCTTTTCTATTGTTTCTCTCTTTTTTAAAACAACTCTATCCTAATAAGGAATCAGTACAAAATGGAATAAATGCTGAAATCCTTTCCTCTATGGATCTGTAGTGCTTTAAAGAAACAATATTTTTTGTCTTGAAAGCATGTACTGAGCTACTGTTATTAGAAAACAGAGAGCAATTACTGCATTTTTAAGATAAAATATCCTTCTTTTCTAATTGACTTTGAATCTGAAAAGGCACAAGTTTAACAGCCATTTTGTTTCTTCTTCTTCAGAGGGAGTCTAATTTGCATGCTTAAATCTGCCATTTTTCATGCCCATAATTTGCCCCTTCTGTAAATAAGCTTCTCAAAATAATGAGTGGGTATTTTTTTCAGTTCTGCCAAGATGTTTTTCCTTTTAAGGATCTGTTTAGTAACCTGTTATGAATGTCAAATGGCAAATTCAAAGGAAAGAGTTTCTTATTAAAAAAGTGGAAATATTTTTAATAGGAACCCTTGTGCAATAAAGCTCTCTCATTTCAAACTATGCTGTCTGTACAGCTGTGCACACCAGTAGCTATCAGAAACTTCCAGAGCTCTTTTCTGTGTCCATCCACACTGCTCGCTCAGTTCCATCCCCTTTCCTGCACACCATTTTAAGGACACAAGTAAGATTTAAAAGATTTTTCAGAACTCAGCCCTTAAATGAATGTGCTTTCCTAAACTCTACGTACAGCTCCCATGGGAACACAAACTCCTGAAAAGAAGAACACAAACTCCACATTATATATGCTGTCAGCAATAGACCACCATCTGATTATTTGTTGGTTTTGTTCACAAAAGCAAGATTTGCAGAGATTCCTGAAAGCTGTTGTTTCTAAGGATTACTTTGTAAAAGGATACCGTCTGCTTTAGGTCATGTGCCTACTACATGTGATAGGCTACTATTTCTGGTTCTGTCATTGCCCTAAAAAAATTCTCAGGCATAAAGACTGAGAAGAGGAAAACAGTAAAAATCCTGCATGCCATTAAAAAAAGATAGTCCTATCCAAAGTGCGATATCTGGTTACCTAACTTATGGTTTACTGTCATCTCTGCTCCTTCTAGTTGCTGACATTTCTGGGAATCACTTCTTTTTCTTCTTTATATAAAAAGTAGACATCAGCACATAAGAATCATGCCTATCCAAATTAAACTAAAATCTGCCTTATTTTCCTTCAACACTTTAGTGTTTGAATCATACAAATATGAATCCTTCTGTCAGCTTCACTTCATGTCTGCTATTGTAGACTTCAGAATGTCTCCACCACACCATATCTCCCCAGCAGTGTGGTAATCTGCAAGACTAATTTCACCATCTGATCCTTAGATTTAATCTTGGAATTATGTTCTTTTATATCCAACATTTAGCTTCAGACTGCAGGTGACTGCCTTAAATTTCCCTTGTTGTCTAAAGCTGTGGTTCCACGTTCACGGTTGTGCATTGTCGTATTACCTTGGAGTACAGGTTTGAGTCAGTTCAGACTTAAGGGCACTTTTCCAACACCACTGTTCACTTAGACAGAGCTAAAGGTAGATGGTGAGAAGCCTGATGCTCTGACTGCTGCATGTGCAGCCGTGCACTTGTCCATCCTTTTTCCCTGTGGATTGGCCTCTTTGGAAGAGCTGGTCTTCTGTTTATAATATCAGACTTCCCCGACGCTGCTAGCCAGAAACAACTGTCCTTAAAGCGCTGCTTCACTGCCAGGACACCATTCAGCACTACAAAAGCAATACATAATTTTTGCTTTTGACTGAGCAGTGACTGCAGCAGCAGACAGATGGATTCTTGCCTCATGACAGCTGTACATTTCCTGATGCATCTGTATTGAGACCCTCTATGCCAGGTACGAGCCTTCTTGCTCACTAACGATCACATACATGGAGAAGAGGTATGTGCAGAGATGGAAAGACACCAGGCCAGGCTGCCTCAAAACTAAAAATTCTCAACATATCATTTGGCTTTGTGTGAAGATTAGTAACTACTTGCATTTGCGCATCAGAATTGGGAGAGTCAAACTGTGAAGAATGCCCTCTGAGCTATTTTATGCAAAATCCCACATTTGGTCTGCAAAACTATATGTAGCTGACTTGAAACCAAGAAACCATCATTCCTCACACCTTTTGTTGTCAATCTTTTTTCCTTCTTATTTGTTGCAGAACAGAACTCCTGACATTTGAGGACCACAGTTTTGAATCACTCACTCCTTGCATGCATATAGATTCCTCCCTGAACTGTTTTCCAGATCCCAGAATTGCAATTCAATTGCTTTCTAATTGGAATTTAATTGCTTGATAATTACAACTTAATAATCACTCAATGAAGAAAATAGGACTGACTAAAAAGCAATGCAAAACACAAAATAATCAAAATGCAGACAATCACATGCAACTATTTACGTACAGTTTAAAATTCAAAAGGATGAGAGACACGTTGAAAAGTTATTTGCCAGAATCACTTGTCTGGAAAGGGTCATAGCACAAGTCCTGCAAATGTCTAGACAATTCCTGCTGAAGTCTGCCAGTGTACCTGTTCTTGAGGGGTACAAATATGAGAAGAGGTTGAGGAGGTGTAAGAAGCGAGCTGCAGAAGCCAGGCATCTGCATAATACAGCAAGAGATAATACAGAGGGAGGAGGAGGCAGGTGAGACTGAGGTCTGCTCCCTGCCCTAACTAGCTATGTCACCTGCCTTAGCTTCTGCTCTTCCTCCCACTCTTGAGTTGGTACAGGAACATATGCAAGCAGCACAGACCGCTAGTGCTGCTTGGCTTCACTCCACAACTGCCTGGAATGCTCTCCCCACTCCCAAATAGCATGTGTTCGCTTTGCCGTATCTTCCCTCATGACTGTAGCTTACTACTCATTGCTACCACGTGCTGGCTTCCATAGTAGGTTAGCCATCCTCTTAAAGGCAGTGTTTGTGGAATTGTGTGGCTTCATCCACAGGTGTCCTGACTCTTTAGACAAGAGCGGGAAAACTCCTACTGTTCTGTCCCCAGCTAGATGGATACGTAAATCTTCTTCCAAGAGGAATAACCCTTCTTACATGATTACATCCTGCTCCCTTGGCCAGCACTAATGATTGCTGGGCTCTATAAATGTGCTTACGCTTACCTTTGCTGCCCATGGGATGGGAAAACAGGCAGACAAGTTAAGTCTGGGAGAAAAATGAAGACACTTTGCTGGTGATAGCTATGCTGTGCCTGCACTTTCCCAAAACACAGGCATCCCCTGCTGTGGGAACAGGGCTCTGCTCTTTGGACAAAGACCAGCAACTGGTCCGCAGGTAAAAGAAGAAGAGGGAAAGGTGGTTTGCTGATGATCTACTCCTTTTCGAGTCCCAGAACAGATGGAGCAGAATAGTACTAAGGTGAATTTGAAAAGCATCAGAGACTAATGCTCTACTGGGGACAGATTTTACTTTTCATATCTAACCTTTGTTTTGAATGGCATGACATTGAGCAGTGTCATTCTAGGTCAGCAAAAAAGATTCTTCGCTCAAGACAAGAATGACCCATTTTTGTTATTACAGCACGTGCCCTTAGAGCACCTGGACATTAGCAAAATCGGTTTCTCCAAGTAGCAAATATGAGATGTCTGTTCTCTGCTGTGAACTGAAGTTCAGTTCTGATTGCCCTGAGGAGCATGGGGAACAGTGGCTGGACGCATGTGTCATTACATCAGTGCGGGTCTGGGATAGAGCATTCGGGGCAGGGTGAGTCACAAAAAGAGAGCAGGGTAGAGCTTGGGCATGCAGGGCACGAGGTCACTGGCAGTAGTAGACTGACTGGCAAAATGACCACAACCTGGCCATGCAGCAGTTACCTGTTCCCTGCTGCAATTCAACTATTGCGCTGGGAATCCTTCTCCTATTTCTGAAGAGCTGCGCTGTCCACAGAGAGAATTCAGAATATCCTGCTACAGTTCTGGAACACAATCGGAAAAGCTAAGTGTTGGGCTTCAGAATGTAGCCAGGGTTCTCACAAAAAGGGCAAGACACTCACCACCCTGTGAGTATTCACAGTTGTACTCATTAGGTGAGCCCAGAGGTTTGGCTTGGTCATGCACCTCCTCCTGTAAGCTGGCTAAGCTGGTTCTGCTCAGAAAAGGGTGCAAGCGTCTCTTCTGACAGTAGAACTGGCAAAGCGGCCCCACTCCCAGAAAAAGACTAAAGCTACCTCTCAGACTATTTAAAGCAAGTTTACATTAGCCAACACTTGGCATGGCAGAAACACAGAGATATTGATTCAGCAATCAGCACACTAAAACTGGATTTATTATCTTGTGGAATCACGGCTTCATTGATTGTAAGAAAGTGAAAGAGAGGTCAAATGGGAGTCTGCAGTGTAGCAGATTTTTGAGTTCTGCACACTGATGTGATTTCTGTCCTTTCTTCTATATGCTCCACAAATTTTTCTTCTAAATTGAGGCAAAAGATTTTGGGAATATTGCAGCTCATGACCTTGAAGTATTATATTGAAATGCCTGTTTATCACACTCCTCTTCCATCTCTTGTAAGTTACATTTTACAAGTAAATCTCTCTGCTCTAAAACCTAAGAAAAGGTTCTTGCTATTTTAAATTGTCCCAAAAGCTGTTACTGAATAATTCTTCAGGTAAAATTTTACCTAACAGACTAGGTGTCTTTTGCCTAAACTTTCACGAAGAGTTTGAAACTGGTATCTGCATATGACCTAATTTGAAGCTGTAACTTGCACTTATACTACCACAGAGTTCTCTTGCTTTGTTCTGCTATGTGAGTTTCTAGCAGGTGTTCTGTCTTCTGTGCCAGTCATTTTGCCCATCTTCTGCAGCAGAGCCTCACCTACGTGCTCATGTGGCAGTGACATTCTCCATTCATGCTTTCTTCTAAAAATTATGCTTGCATTTGATGCTGCATACACTGCTCCGCTTTATGACAGGAAATACATCTTTATAAGGGTTACTAGGGCTTATTTGCTACAGCTTGGTTTTATTTTTTTAACGTGCATCCTCTGCAAAACTGTACTTTATTGGGACAGAGAACTGATCAAGGCAGATCACTTGGTTGTCTACTCAGCATTTGAACACTTTGGACTGAAAAAAAACCTGACAGATTTTCCTCTCTGCTGCTCCGAGCACTCCTTGCCACCATCTGATGTTGGCATAAAGATTGTAAATTCCACAAGTGATAGAAAATTGAGAGAACTGGGACTTGAAGGAATAATACCAAGTCAATTCCTTACACAAGAATTCTTAAACACAGTATACAAGTACAGTACTCACACAAGCAGTTAAATCTATTGTTTGTTGAAGTTTAAACTCTTCTGAGAAAATGGCCAATTTCGATTAAGATACTTTGTTTGCTAAGAAGGCAACTATTTCAGAATTACTGAAAACCACTGAATGAAACCAGTTCCAGGAGGCTGGGGAATTTTCAGATGAGAGATATACTTATTTAAAGAATGTCACTTATTCTCTACTAGTACTTCTTTTTCAATGAATTTACTGGCATATTAAAAATCAGATTGATGTGTTCATGGGGATAAATCTTGTACCAGAATTAGAAATAGTTCATTCCAAGTAGGCAACCCTTATGAAAAATTCAATTCTACTATTTGGGAAGCATGGTGTAGAGAGGACTTGTTGGTTGGGGGGCATCCTTCACTAATTATGTCTTTTTTCTCATTCCGAAACTCCCTTGCAAGATGAGGAAAATAACTGACAGTGTCAACCCTGAGCATCAGACAATGACCATTTATATTGCTATGTTGTTTATGTATAGTACAAACTACTCAATTAGTTGGAAGCAAAATCTAATTCTCAATTTTCTATTAGCTGATGGTGAGTTGGTATCTCCCAAAGTTAGCACTTTCAGTGGGAAGCCAAGAAGCACTGTCAAAGTTCTATCACTTAATTGTAAAACAGCCATTATCCTTTCCAAAAATGTCCTAATGCAGTTTTGTTATTGCCTTGAAACTCATACAAGATGATAGATTATTCCTCTTTAATTGTGCACAAATTATTATCAGAGAAATGTCACAATGCCTATGATTTGAAGCACCAGCAGCCACACAGGAAAAGACATTATTTTCAGCCAAACCTTCATTCATTCATGTGTGCATTCATTCAGTCACGTTCAGTTGAAAGAGGAGAAAATATACAGTTGCCAAGCACACAGCTTTCGAACCATTGACACGTATCATTGAGCTATGATATATTGAACCACGGGTGAATACTGGAAAACAACATGATTTAATTTACTGTCACCATAAGTGAGCTATAGTCACCATAAGTGAGCTATATGAATGATTGTGACTAACGCTGTGACGTACTTTTGTTGATTGTACATCAGCTGCCTTTGTGGTTTTTGAAGTATGAAGTATTTTACACTTCATAGCAACAAAGAAGTTGAAAGTGTTTTGTTGTTTAGAAGCTATGCTTTTATGATTTGTCCCATTTGCATATCATCTTCTATCTGACAGTCCTTCACCAGTAATTGAGAAACTTCTGCAGAAATTAGAGCAAGCCTTGAAGTAATTATTGCTTTCTTTAGTGATCCATGCAAAACCAATTCTCGTGTACATGTAGGATTTTTCCTGACTTGTTGACAGAACACAACCATTGTAGACTGCCAGTGTCAGGATCAGAGCAATGATATATGTAAAGCCATTAAAACACATAAAGTTTTAACTTTCCGAGTCAGCCTTCAAAAACACTGGACAGTGTGCCCCACAGTTAGTCTATGATTTTTACATAGGAAAAAATCACATTTGAATATCAGAAAGTTGAAAGGCCAGTTTTGCCCTCGCCGCAATTTCTTTTCATCTGACCTGCCGCAAACTTGTCTTTTTTTTGCATTTAGATGAAAGTTTAAATCATTTCGTCAGCAAGCATCTGAAGAAATCCAGGATTCACCGGTTTTAAGTCGTTGCCTCAAGGCAGACTGCTTGACACCGGGCACACGGGACTTCAGCCACAGCTCCGAACGGAAGGTTCCTCAGCGCCTCGAGCCGCTGCTCCCGCTTATCCGCACCGTTCGGACGAGGTTCCTCGAAGTGCGGTGTCAGCACCGCTGAGGCAGCACCTGGAACGTCTTCCCAACAGCCCGGAAGGGGCCTGGGACTCCACGCGCGTGGCAAGCTGTCTGCCGTGCCAACAGCACAAGGCAACAGGGGAGTGGATTTGTGTTTTACCAAAAACGACTCAAATTTGAAGGCTTTCTTGCTTCCTTGGCCTGCGCGTGTCACTGCCCACACCGGACGGGCCGCCCTGACGCACGCTGAGGGGTGCGGGGGGGCCAGGGCCGGCGGAAAGGCGAGACCCCGCGCCCCGTCCCTCTGGCTACGCCCAACCGCGCCGGGAGCGGGCTCTTCCAACCTTCCTCCCTCCCCGCCCCAGCAATGGGCTCTCCCACGCCCTGCTCCCGCTCTGCCGCCCGACCGCCCCGGGCACGGGCACGGGCACGGGCACGGGCACGGGCACTCCCCCACCCTTCCAGGGCCGTCCCGCCCTGCAACCTCACTTCCGGGGCGGCCATTTTGGGAAGTCGGGATCGGTGGCTGGCGGCTGGTGGAGGGGGCGGGCTCGGGCCCGGGCCGCAGCGGCTGGTCACCGTCAGTGGCGGGGGGGGCGCAGCCGGCGAGTGTCGGGGCGCCGCAGGGGAGGAGCCGCTGGCCGGTGATCGCGCCACCCGCCCGCCTGCCCCCGCCATGTCGGACTTCGACAGCAACCCCTTCGCCGACCCGGACCTCAACAACCCCTTCAAGGTGAGGCTGGGGGCGGCCCCGAGCCTTCCTCGGGATGGCGGCGGGGGGAGAGCGGGCCGCGCTGAGCCGCAGGCATCCCGCGGGAGGGAGGGAGAAGGGGCCGCGGCCGTTTCGCCGCTGCGTGCGGGTCCGGTCCGTGCCCAGGGAGGGGCGGGCAGCGCTGCCCGGGGGGGCTGGCGGGCCGGAGGCCCTGGCCGCCCTCCGCCGG
>Ga0065711_1005952_pt1 | contig 37299 bp, 31 predicted proteins | sample Hoacrofraction12_FD_59098 | JGI IMG/M metagenome (GOLD analysis project Ga0065711, IMG submission 59098) | Hoatzin crop microbial communities from Cojedes, Venezuela - Epithelial fraction 12 v2 (version 2) | ecosystem: Host-associated > Birds > Digestive system > Esophagus > Crop | place...
GTCAACAGCCAGCTGAACAGGAGCCAGCAGTGTGCCCAGGTGGCCAAGAAGGCCAATGGCATCCTGGCTTGGATCAGGAATGGTGTGGCCAGCAGGAGCAGGGAGGTAATAGTGCCCCTGTACTTGGCATTGGTCAGCCACACCTCAAGTGCTGTGTCCAGTTTTGGGCCCCTCACTACAAGAAGGACATTGAGGGGCTGGAGCNTGACCAAACAAGGGCAAAGATGCTGGTGAGGGGTCTGGAGAACAAGTCTGATGAGGAGCAACTGAGGGAGCTGGGGCTGTTTAGTCTGGAGAAGAGGAGGCTGAGGGGAGACATTATCACTCCCTGCAACTACCTGACAGGAGGGTGTAGTGAGGCGGATGTTGTTCTCTTCTCCCCAGTAACTAGTGATAGGACGAGAGGCAATGGCCTCAAGCTGCATCAGGGGAGGTTTAGATTAGATATTAGGAAAAATATCTTTACTGAAAGAGTGGTCAGGCATTGGACCAGGCTGCCCAGGGCAGTGGTGGAGTCCCCATCCCTGGAGGGATTCAAAAAAACATGTGGATGGGGCACTTTGGGACATGGTTTAGCGGGCATGGTGGTGTTGGGCGAATGGTTGGACTTCATGATTTTAGAGGTCTTTTCCAACCTATAATTCTATGATTCTATCATTCTATGCCCTTGAAACACCCATTTCTTTCCATTAGGTGTGAAGGGAATGGAGGGTGACTAACTCAGAAGAGTAACACCAAAAATGTCAAGTAAAAAAGAAAGCAAAAACGGAGAAGAGGGTAAGGAAAATGAAAGCTGTCAATTCAAGGGTCTCCTGTGTGGCAGGAATGTACCTAATGAAGACCAGAACCCCCATTTTTATTGACATAAGAAGGCCAGTTCTGTCATGGATGGAGAGGGGAAGGGAGTTCCCATAGTAATTTAGTTCCCACAACTAAAAGTGGAATTTGGCCTGTTGCATCAAAGTTTGTCAGCATGAAACTTCAAAATCCTTTTGAATTTTAAAGTTCAACACTCTATTCAATTCTGATTTTGCCAGTTGCTGTGCTGTTTTATCTTCACAAATCCATATGCTCTGCTGTTTCACAAAGGATAGAGTTTTCCAAGCATAAATATCTTCAGCTGCTAAATCCCAAAGAATCCAAGTTCAACTACAAGGCAGAAAGGCTACAAAAAAAAAAAAAAGAAAGGAAGAATGATTCTTTTTTCACAAATGTCTTACCTTCGAAAGTACCTAAGCTTTTCCAGAAGTACTAAGCTGGGAAGGAAATAGAACATTTGAGGATTTCCTGCTATGTTATAACACACTGCGAAGAATATTTACAGGGATGGGAATTCAAAACCAAGTGGGGTTCAGTGTCTTGTATGGTAATACGCAGAATACTCCACTGCCTCCCAGTGTGGTGCTATTATATTAAGCATAGCCTTTTTTAAATGATAGTGTATATTTATGGTGTTTCACTGAGCATACATATTCAGGAAACAGTGATTATGTAAATATTCTATGTTAGTCGCATAAAAAATTGAAAAGTAATAATCCTAAGATTGAGCAGCCAGCCTCAGTCCCTGTGTGCTCCCCTTAGAGAAGGTCCATTTGGAAAGAGGGCTTAGCTGTCCTTCACATAACAATCCCTTGAGACCCAATGAGGAGGTTGAAGTCAGATTTATCAAGGACAAAGTGCATTTGGACAATCAAAACCTTCCTCCCTCTGTTAGTAATCTTAAGATTATTGAAAGGAGGCAATGCAGTGTTGGATCTCTCCCATCATCCATCTCAGTGGCAAACGTAGTTTCCTTGAAAAGCAAGATTTAGTGGATACAGAAAGGGATTTCCCAACCTTCAGTGATGTGAAGGCTGCGAAAGAGGTTATTCACATGCTGATGAACAAAGTCAACTTTGGGGAGGTCTCTCCTGCACACAGTTGTCTATTTTTAATTTTAACATGGCTGTCCATCCTTGTTCAGGCACAGCATTTAATGAGGCCAATGCACCTTTTGCTGAACTGGGCTGAACTTCATCTGTGAAATGAAGTAAAACTGTCAAAGTCATTAATAATAATTAATGACTCCCATGAAGTAATCTTTACAGCTGTTCTCATGCAAAAAAATAACCCCAAACAACACTCCCCCATTTCCTGACAGAAACTTACACCACCTTAAATATCTTTGTTTCTTTTACTGATTTTATGGGACATAACAGATATAGAAAAGAAGCTAAAACATGGCAAAGAGTGGTCAGCAAGCAACGAAACTCTGACTCCGAGACAAGAGGTGTCCCCAGGGAATCTGGGTAGTTTTTGTGCTTCACTTCCTTGTGCAGATACAAATCCTAAGTTCCCATTTTTGTCAGTAGTTTCGTTGTCTCCGCCATGCAACCCCTTCAAACATTAAATACAATTGAGCTACAGGTTTCCCACGAATCTTCAGTAACCAGAAAGAGAAGGTGGCAATATACAATTCCTGTTCCCTTCTCTCGACTGGTAAACACTGAATTGATTCAGATACACTTACGTACAGGAGACTAAGTGATACTCATTTACCTTATGAACTCTGTCTTTTGCAAGCAAAGTTTTAGCATAGATTACTAATTCTATATGATTTGGGACTTCTTCAATTTTATAGCTATCTTTATGTTCTAGAATGTGTTGTTCATGAACCAGAATGCAAATATAACAGAGAAGAAATACACAGCCTCCATTTATTCTCTTAAGATGAGTTGAGTTCACTTTTTAAGAACAGATTTTCTAGATTTTTATTTTTATGTAAAATCTGGAATTTCTTCCTCATTTTTCCAGCTGGGTCCCTAAAGAGGGTTAAAGCTGCTATCGATCTTTCCACCTGAGCATCTGCTAAGGTTCACTCCTTACTGCCTTATAAACCAGAAAGCATGCAGAGACACATGAGCAGAAATTCTGCAGGATATACCAACACGTCCGCCTTGTAGATTAGACAGAAGTCCTTAGAAAAAGTCAGAGCAACTTGAGTTTTGTGCAACAACTGAGAAGTCCTGCACCTAAACTAATGTAGCCTAAATTACAGAGTGCAAAGGACTGTTGTATCTATGCAAAAGTCAGGACGCAGCCTGAGCCAGAATGAAACAGACAATATGAAATCTCATGTGTCTCCTCATTTTGTCTGCTCAGGCAGGTCACAAAACCGAAATGCAGCAAGCGCGTGTGGGCCAGGAGTGGGCTCTCCATTTTAACTTCCCTCGGGGAGGGCGGGGAGTGGCAACCGCTGTTTCTTGGCACTCGCTCAGCCCTCCTGCTTTGGCGTAATCAGGAGCTGGAAATGTACCGTGACTAAGTCTCTTTTATACCAAATCCAAACATTCCTGTCAACGGCAGGATTCAATTTGCATTTCCAATGCCAAAGGCCGGCAGACTAACTCTACCCTCTGTGTACTAAGTCAATCCCGCGGATGAGGGGAAAGACCTATTCAGCTTAATTTAGATAATCAAGGGACGATTCGGAGACTTAAACCTAACCATGGTGAAAAAAATACAGAATATACAGAAAACTAACCTTTTTATTTGTTTTTTGAGGAAAGATCTGCTGTGTTAGCAACAGTCTGAACGAGTGATTTTTGCCTTCAGACATTACTGAGCCCATTCTCAGCTGTTTCTGAATGGAAATCCCGCAGTAACACCACCACCCCACCCCACCCTTGCCAGTCCAGAGCACATTGTAGGATAAAGGGATTCACAGGCAGCACGATCAGAGGAGAAACTTGGAAATCAGGTTGCTAGCTTAGTTATGTGGGTCCAGAGGAGGCTCCAGCAATGATCCGAGGGCTCATTGATCAGCAATGATCCGAGCACCTCTCCTATGAGGAAAGACTGGGAAAGCTGGGGCTGTTCAGCCTGGGGAAGAGAAGGCTGCAGGGAGACCTTAAAGCAGCTGCCAGTGCCTGAAGGGGCCTGTGGGAAAGATGGGGAAAAAATATTCAGCAGGGCTTGTTGCGATAGACAAGGAGCAATGGCTTTAAACTAAGAGGGGATACATTTAGACTAGATATAAAGAAGAATTTTTTTACCATAGGGGTGGTGAAACCCTGGCCCAGGTTGCCCAGAGAGCTGATCGATGCCCCATCCCTGGAAACATTCAAGGCCAGGTTGGACAGGGCTCTGAGCAACCTGGTCTGGTTGAAGATGTCCGTGCTCACTGCAGGGGGATTGGACAAGATGACCTCTAAAGGTCCCTCCCAACCCAAAGAATTCTATGATTTTATGTTTCTATGATTTCCTCAGACATGTTAAGGCAAAGTACAAGCATTTATAAAATTTTAACAAACCAGGTTGTTAGAGAGCTGGGAGAATTTCTTCATTGTATTACCTGCCAATGTCATTTCTATCCTCAGTTTCACATTTGGCAGACATTTCTTCTCTCTCCCCATCATTTGTCTGTCCCTCTGACACACTGTATGCTTTCTTGACTCTCTTCCTCTCTTTGCTGTCTTTGCACCTGAGTTTACCCTGTGCCGTAACTCTGGAGCAAACATCATGACTTTGACAACACCTTCTGCACTTGTAGCTCCTTTTTTTCTAGGCAAGCTTCCTGCTTTCTTATTCACTGTCGTACTCTTTGCTGTCGAGGGCTGACTGAGCCTTCTCTCTTCTGTTTTTTTGTTTCCCCCTGTCCAGTATTTGACAGTTTGTTTAAAGGCCTGGCAGACATTTTGCAGAAAAAAATTAACTGTCCTTTTTTCCTTCTTCCCCTGCTCTCTGTTAATCATGTGAGGTCCAAAGCATCTCAGACTTCTGTCAGCTGTCTCCCTCTGTGTCTGCAGTTTGCTTTATTCCCTAATTTTTCCTTTGTCTTGAAAGGTCTTGCATGCTTCATGATGCCCCTCAACACCTAAGGAAATACTCCTCGCCTACACTTTCTTCTTCCCGTACAGGCAAGCTAAATTCTTAAATAACCCCTTGCTTACTGAAAATATTTCTTATTTTGTGCAGGCTCCATGATTTCTCTGCCCTCTTTACTTCCAACAAATGGTCTGATTTCACTAAGCTTTCCTCAGGTTTGTATTTTGCAAGGACTATTTTTCCAGCTTTTCTGATTTGGTGGCCTTACATTCAGCACTCAGTTTAAAGCAGGCTTTTCCTTTCCTGTGTTCTTTAATGTAGATTTCAGGTGAGTTTCCTTCAATCCGTGGCTGCTGCTTTCATGTGGTGTCAGGATATTATTCTATTTAATGCAGAGCAAGGCCGTAGGGACGCTAAGGATGCAATGCTAGAAGTGAGTGAGCCTGAATGGATGCCCACCAGTAGCGTTATGTGGATGTGCACACTTTTGAACCGCTGCATTCCAATTTAGCCTACACAGATTAAGTAGGCAGATTCAAAGAGGCAACTGAGGCTTCCCAGTGGGACAGTGTTGGTGCAGTTACAGCCCTGCAAAGTCCCCAGGCAGGCATTTGCTCCCCCTGTTAGAGACCCACCCATCTGCTGAGGGTTTCCATCGCCATCCAGCTGAAAGACAATGGGACCTCCAAGGCTGGATTGACATTGTCTGTTTGATGTGGGATTAAGCCTGGGTTGTTAGAGCGTGGTAGAGGTGTGAGGCAGGAACCGTACCCCACTGAGAGGCAATACTTCCCACTCCCCTCCAGCACTGCAACAACCCCTCCACTCCATCAAACACGGCAANGCAGATCACAGGGTTCAACAGCTCTTTCTCCTCCACCTTCCCAGGGAGGCTCAGGCAATGAACTTCCTTTCTGCACAGCCTGTTTTTTCTAGGGGAGTGGAGATAAATGGCAAGGAGAATTGGATATGAAATTAGTTGGGAGTTTGTCTAAATTCTGTAATTTTTTTTCGTAGGAATAAACAGAGGCAGAGTGTTGGTGCTGTGTATTTGGTGAGTTAGTTTGCCGAATTTGCCCATTTAAAAACGGAAATTGACACTTACTGCAAATGTGTTACAAGAGTTAAGACTCCACATGGCAAACATAGGGTCTGCTCTGCCGTGGGTCAGCAAATTCTGTTATGCTGCTTTGTGTTTACAAGCTTGTTCTACCACTTGACTCTGAACAGCCCTGCTTTAAGAATATGATTTTCTTATAATGGCAGATTTCTACATGCATTTTTTTAANAAAAGAGAGTGAAAAGAGAGAAAAAAGAAATATTNACAGTGAGCAAACNGAGGGTGATGGAAAGGTGTCTATTTTGGATGTCTCTGGAACTATCTGTTTCAGTTGTCGCTGCCTGCAGCAGGCACAGGTAAGAGCCCAGGAGACCACCATGGCACCCGCAGTGTGATGCAGCCCCGTGTCCTGTCTCTGATCACAACCAGCATCAGCAGGAAGGCTTGTAAAACTCTCCTAATGCTATATAGTCACAGTATGGAATGAGCCTGGAAGTGTGAGCTTAAATGTCCTTTCCAACATTTATCTTAATTTTGACTATTTTTCTTCCAGATATTCTTCTGGTTCATGTAAATGCCCAAGAAGATTAAAACTAATCCTTGCTTCCTCTACATGACATAGATTTTTCTCTCTTAAACAAAAACAGCACTGCAGTAACAAGTTTGTGGACAAGAAATACATAAATACCTGTGCAAGTTAATGCAGGGCAGGTGACAGAGATGTGAACTCGATACTCCTGCTTTGTGAAGCTTCAGCTCCGTTTAAACAGCATAACCCTTGTCACATCCGGACCAGCCCCAACACTTCTCTTTAATGCAGAGTGGACTTCTGGAAGGTTACTCTTTGTAAAATTGCTGTAGGTGCCAGGGCTAAAATATCTCAGAAGATATCATTTCAGGCTTCCATGAGATGTGCACGTCTTTCTGGGAGATCAGTCTTTTTAACATATGGAAAGTTTGTGGCTCAACATGTATGTGTTGGACTTGTGTCAAGTGCAGACCTCAGTGAAATCGCTAACACAAAACCTTCCTCAGACGGTGTCAGCCTTGCTGATGCGGCAGTTGTAGCTTGCTGGCTTGGTGCCATGGTTCACTTTTGTAAACTGAGCATCTTTTGCTGGCTGCTGTGAACTCACAGATTCCTGAGTGCTCCTCCTTAATCTTCTCATGCTTCTATATGTACCATTCTCCAGGGTGAGCTCACTACCGCCTTGATGTCCTGTCTAATGCCTACGCTGCAATTTTGCAAGCTAATTCTTCAAATTCAGTATCTTCCTCTGTACAGGCTTTTTCTCTGCCACCTCCCCCATCCCTCTGGTTTAACTAATGAGAAAGAAGGGAAATTCTTGTCTTTCCTCCAAACCCATTTCCCATGCCTTTTCTTTCGTCACCGTTGACGACTCTTCCATCTCCCAAGACACTCAGACTGACAACCATGAAATTATTTTTCACTCCTCACTTTCTAATATCTGGGTCCCCATCAAATTTTGTCTTCTTTGCCTCTATAATCTTCCAAACCTGCCTCTCTATTTTTCTTCTGTGTCACTCATCATTCTGCTCTCATGGCCTACTTCAGTCTCTTTTTTTGTGCATTCCCTGGCACTCACCTTCTCCAATGCAGCCTAGACAACACTCATCAGCTAAAATAATTTCTTCTCCCTCAGCTGAATCAGTGTTGCTTTCACTTGAAGTACTTTTTTTTTTCTCACTCCTTCTACATCCAGTTCAAAAGCACTGACAGAAGTTTCATTTTTGGTGTACCCTCCTGTCCTTGATCCTGTCATGGTTGTTTGCCCTTCCCACTTCTCTTATTTAGCTGTTGTATTCTCCTTTCCCATCCTTGCATGTGGTATTCGGGTCATGCTTCTCCCACTGTGCAAACTATCCATTTATTTCACTTAAATCTTTCCTGACATCCCACCTTCGCTGGTTTTGTAACTCATAATTTGCTCCTAATGCGCTGCTTATTGTTCATCACTGGAGTAGTACATGCCTCTCCATATCACAAGCCACTACTTGTGTAATTAGATCACTTTAACATTTAAGATTGGTGCTTGATATAATTCAGTTGATCTCTGTCTTGTATTTCTTCAGTTTAATTTGTATCTTCTCTCAAATGGGTGTTCTAGTACAGGAACTCCATTTTGCCAGTTAATGGGTATTCGGTACTGACGTGACTAATCTCCAGTCAGAATAATCACAAACACCCCCAAAATGATTAGTGAGATGACAAGAATAATAATTACAAGAATAATAAATATTTCTCTGCATCCTTCTGTGGGACCACAGCATCCAGATTGACCCTTCTCCATTCCAGGCATGTTCCACCCCTCTGCCTTGTAAGCGCTCAGCCGGGTTTCTAAGTGCATCCTTTGTTGAAAAAATAGACAGAAGTTCGGCAAGCACCTTTCTACGAGGCTTGGGAGGAAGGTTTCTGAAAAATTGACTGCTGTAGAAATTGTGCACCTTGTACATACAAGTGTTTTGAGGGGGAATGTCTTGCAGAGAAAATACAGTGAGTGCTTAGTATTAATCTCTTTCACTTTTCCTCTTTAGTAGCAGTTTCCTAAGAAAAATGTTAATGCTTTTCCTTTCAAAAACATGAAGAATCAGATGAGTATATTTTATACTTACATAGTTTGGGGAAAATACCCAGTATTGAGTCTTTTCTGCTGGTTAACTTGTACAGCTGTTTGAGAACTTTGCAACTTTATTTGCTTTGTTTAACAACACGAACCTTGCTGCATGAAAACTGAAATTAAATTTTACACTCAGCAGTATAAGCTATTCCCACACAGTTGTAATAAATGTAATTGTTAATGGCAGCCTTCATAGCTTGAATGAATTTATGACTGATATAAGCTGTTTGTTTTAATTATAAAAGCTGTTAGTAGTGATAGGAGTATTCCTTTGCAACAGGCTTGTCCAACTTCTCGCGTTGTAGATATTTTCAATAAGAGGTCTACTCCTCAGGCCAATAAAATTCCTCCAATCTAAAGAGGAAACATTATAGTCAGTGGAGAAGTATTACTTTGCCTCCTGATCATCTAGCTACACGATGTGATACATACATACAGACATATTAATTAAACATCAGTCTCTTCTGTAAATCAATGAATTTTGGCTGCAATCAAGAAGTCTTTTGAGGCTTCAAGAAGTGGTTTCAGCTTGGGTTTCAGCCTGTGTCTGTCATGGGTAATGCACAAGGATAAGGGTTAAAATACTTAAAATCTTAGCCACACTAGTTAGAGCTAGGAATATCAAACCCTATTCAACCCACAATCTACTTTGAACTTGAGTAGAAAGTAAATATTTTTCAGAAGAGACTTATAAATATTCGTTTTGTGACTGTTAGCTGAGACTGCTGAACGTGGTGCCCACTGACTTCACTTGGACTTGTGAATACCTACACTTTTTTTTGTGTTCAGAAGCAGCATGAATATAACAGGAAAAAACTCGTCTTTCAAAAATTCTGTGAAGGAGAATAATTAAGCCTGTTTTATGCATGACAAGCCTCCATGGAAACAACAAGCATGTGACAGATATACCAAAATATGTCCTTCTTCCCAGATATACTAGTTCTACAGTATTTCATATTCTGTCCCAACAACATAAAAGCTTAACATGGTATTTTCCATAAATATATTTCAAAGCACCTATCAAGTAATATGCACATACAGAAGTTAGAGAGGAAAACAAATATCCACAACCAAGTGGGATGAAAGCAATTGTGAAACAGTGGCTGTAATGAAGAAATTTAATGCAGATATGTATTCTTTTCTCATCACATTATTGTAGATTAAATTTCATGGTTCCACAAAGAAAATGAGAAGCAATATAAAAATAACAGAATTGTTATTTGTCTTGTAAAAATATTTGCTGAAGGAATAAACTCCTTGAAACCTAAATGTTTATATTTCCTCAATTTAAACAAAAACATATTTAAGGCAACTTGGCTTCAGAGATTAATCCTGTGTGTGGGAATAGGAACTCTAGCAATGGGACTAGCTTTTCTGGGCAGTTCTGATTTATACGTGATCTGTAAGGCAGACTTGTCAAGTTTATGTTCCCTAAGCAAAGCCAAGGGCCAAAGCCTATTCTGGTGCCAGCCAGCACAACTCCACTGGTTACAGACTTACCTAATAAAAATGAGTCATGCATGGGTCTCTCAGAGCTCCTGGAATAGCCACTTCTATGCTCAACTAGTAGTGTAAAGTATTCCAACGAGAAATTTGCTGGACTGGTACAATTAAGCCCTGGCTCTGACTCCGATGGCATTTACTGCAAAACCCATGTTATGTATCAGTGTTGACGTAGGTGTGCCTATTTGTGAGCATAGGTTTATTTACAGTAATTGGGTCTAGAGGGATGCAGTACATGTTTGCAGGAAAGGTCATAATATTCATTGGCATACGCATGCAGCCGTATGCCAAAAAAAGGTAAATATCATGTAAGTGCACAAGGTTATATTACTGGCACCAACAACTAAAGTTTAAATCTAAGGTAATTTCCCATCCATAGACCTTGTGCCCTATGTAATTCTGTCTTCCTGACCTGGATCCATAAAATTTGCACTTGATTGGGAGGGTCGGTTCCACATGAGGACAAACCCCTATTACCCTGGTTTGAAGGACAAGTGGAATTCAGAGATTTACCAATGGCACAACTGAGTCATTTGCATCATATCTATGCTGCCCTAGGACTGCTTTCATATTATTTCAGGGTGCCAGACATGACAATATTACATGTGTGTAATATGAAGGATATGGTTTGTCAAAGCAGGCATGCATCAAACATCAAGTTGCCGATCAACATGTTCTCAAGGCATTTTCTACATACTAGCTGGCTGGAATCTTTGTGATTAAGCACCTCTTCCCTTGAAAATGCTGATTTCATGAAACTGTAGCTTTTCAGGAAAAATTATAATTTTTAACGAAATATTTTATAGTAAGGAGTCTCAGGTCCAGAATGCTATTTCTGGTGAGGGAAGGAGAAAGAGCATGCTGCGTCCCATGCTAACAAGTGGTTTGGAGTTTGGAGTGCTCAGGCTACTGGCAGTGAGGCTCCAGAAGCTTAAGGAAGCAGCTTTTCATTATCAGGCTTATGTGTTTTATTCTGAATTTCACAAGGAAAAAAAGAGGATTTCAAGATATCCCAAATTCTTCCTTGCACAATATAAAACGAAATGCTGGAACCTGGTGTGCATGTGCATGTGTGTATGTATGCTGTTAAAGTTCACGAGTTGGAATTCTTGTTTTCCAGCCATCGCTGTCACAGAGCTGATATACGGTGCTGGCTTAATATTAACTTTTGTGAGGTTAATATTTCCCATAGAGAGGCCCATCTAGATGCTGCGTGTTCTGGCACTTACAGATTCCAAGAGGCAGCTGTGATCTGCTTTGGGTAGAGACTATTTTCTGCCAGGCAAAGCTAGTTTTCACAAATTCCTAGACAGTAGTGTCTTGAGAAGACAAAGAACGTCCAGATGTAAACTGAAGTTCATATTCTCAGCTGGGGTAAAATGGTGTGTCACTGACTTCAGCTTTGCCATGCTGAAGTCCATGCAAATCCACAGCTTGGATTCGAGCCACCATTTAGTATGTGTCACTTGCAGATCCTTTGAACTACTCTGGATGTTGTGGGCAAATTGAGAAAATTTCTATTTGACATGAAGCTGCCGCATGGGAAGGCCCCTTTCCATTTTCCAATGAAGAAAAACTTGTTAGTGAACGTTCTGGGAGAATTACAGTCCTTAGGCTTTTAGTAGAAATGCCTTCAGTTCCTTTGAGAAGTAGAAGTAGCCTCCATGCACATGCTAGCATGTAACTTTCCAACTGTAGGTATGAAATATGACGTCCCTTTGGCAGGGACATATCTTACTAATTACTATTTTGGGAACAGTGCACTTAATCAAGGGAGGAGAAGAAAGAAACATTCTATATGACGGAAAAATTGTCCAGTGTTCTTGCCAAACTTTAAATCTCATTGTGCAGATCTCTGAAATGTTTGTTAATGTTGTTTACTGAAGTCCATACCTGGCTTTGTTCTATTGTGTTTTTTTTCAAATTTAAAATGGATAAAAAAAGTAGACTGAATATTGGTCAGCTGAATTTCAGTGTGAAGCATTTCAGGTGGCCCAGTTAAGTGTCTACTTTTAGGAGTAAGTGCTGTAAAAATACTCCTGACTCAGTCGTAGTTGCAATAAAAAGATCATCACCTCCCAAAGACAGCAGAAGTTCAGAAATTGCCTTCTGTTTTCATCAATGCAAATAGTGTGTGTATTTTCTCTTTTTTTTTCCCAGATACTTAACTAGATTACAACCTTCTCCTTTGAATATGTAGTAGAACAAGTAGTAATTCAGTGAATATCTGAGAATCCTTCTTTGACTGATGCTCAGGCTACACATAATTAGAGAAACAGTGCTGTTTTCAGGGTAAAGCCTGAGATCAGCCTTACTCTTCTTCCTGCATTGCTGCTGATCTTTTGGGATGACCTTAGAGGAGCTGTGTTACTTTACATAGTGTTTTAATATTATTGTGTGGAAATAGGAGATATTTTATTTTTTTTTGTTCAGTCTTTAAATATTTTTCAATTAAGAATACTACGTGGATGCAATCCAGGGACTGCTGACCTCAGCTGAAAGCTTTCTGCCAAATTCATCCTGTTTTATCAGGCCACCGAAGAGTAAAGAGTTATTAAATGTTGCTGATGTATTTTAAAAAGTCCTTTCACTTTGAAGTGCATCAGGTTCCAAAAACTGTTTGCTCCGTTGGGGCCTACAGATCTTAGGATGATTTTTTGTTCATCGTTTCCTAGCACCTAAAATTCTTTCAAAATCCTTGTTGTTATAGTTTTGCATTTAGCCAGAATCTCCGAGACAACCCTGGAGCAAACTCTTGCAAATCGTCTGAAATTCAGCAAGGGCCTCTGAGGCCCAGATTCTATTTAGCAGACGAGGCTTGTGTGTGGCTTTGAGTTTTATAGCAGAGTTTCCCACAGTTCCACTTTTAACATCTCTTAAAAATTATTTTAAAAGAAGCGAAAGAAGGAGAAATAGCTTAACGACAGAACAAAAAGCCTGGAGGGGGAAAATGTGATTCAAAACATGGCACTACAGCTTTAAATACCATATCAAATTGCTGAAACAAAGCCAAACTTCAATCATATTTGCAGTTTGGGGTTTAAATAAACAGCACTGCAGTAGCAAATGGAACAATCTCACTTCACTGTTTGCGTTTCAGAGAAGCCAGCGCTGGGGGCCAGCTCTGTGGTGAGGAGTGGTTTCAGATCCGTTTTGTTCTTTACTTACTTTGCATTTGGGCATAGAGGTAAAGCACTGCATGTAGTCAGGCTAAACATATGACCTGAAATTCAGTATGGGCTGCTTGTCACGCTGTATGACACAGCTAGAGCATCTTTGAAAGTGGAATTACTGCTTTAACATGGTAAAATTTGTACAAAAATATATGAGGTTCTGGGCATACCTGTGTGCGCATCTTGCTTTTTCACTTTCCCCTAGACCTCTGTGCTGCTGCCTTCCTCTGCATCAGTCAGAGGTGAGACACAAAAAAAACCTGGCCTTGGAACACTGATGTCGTAGGAGTGTTCACTTTGGTCTGTGCCACAGTCCTGAAACTGTGTTTCCACCTGTGTACGAAAAACAGAGTTTTAAAAGTTGAGGTTCAGATACACAGTGGTTAATTAAAACTAAATACATTCCTGACAAAAGCTTAGCAGAGGGCCTCAGCAAAACAAGTATCTACCCAGTACTCTCTGCAAAAAAGCTTGTGGTGCTACTAGCTCTTTGCCAGAGCTCTCTCTTATTTCCCAGCTGGTAAGAGGGATTCCAGACCTCTCTCAGTGAGCAACCCATCACTCATCATTGACACCATATTCGGTGGTCTACTGGCCTTTTCCAGACCAAGGCTTAGATCTGTAGATGTGTGTGTACTGAAGGTGTCCTAGGAGAAGGCTTGCTCAGTGTGCATCTTTTTCTAAAATACATCTCAACAGCACTGCAGAGTCATAAATAATCTCTTTTTTTTTTGTAAACCTAACTAGGCAGGTTTTAAAATTGCCTTGTTCTTTATGCTTTTAGATGCTTTTATGTCTTTTGCTATATATAAGATTTCTTCTGTTACAGCCTAGGGACCGCAGTACAAACTGCACCTTGTTAAGAAGGTGAATAGATCAACTGCCATAACAAGGAAGAAAGCATCATTTAGATTGCAGGTACTTTAGACTTCATGTTCACTGAAATATATTCAGTTTAGGACTATATATGAGCTAGTTGTTCCTGCTCATGATCATTTTTGTATAATGCCATAGTTATGAATGAGTGAGAGTTGAAATGCTCTGTTTACACCCACGTGAATGTGCACAATCCATTACACTACTAACCAGACATTTCCTGACATCCTACATTTTCAAGGAATCTTATCTTTCAACAAGATTTGCAACAGGCAGTTCAAGTCACACAGACACCCATATCTTAAACATCCTTTCCCCTGACCTTGACAAATGCAGTCTTGTCTGGTCAGAATGCTGCTTTAAGGATCATTTTCCCAGCCTGTTGCTTTGATCTTGGTACCCCTTACTTGTGCACACAACTGGCTCCTCATCTCCCCCCCAAAAAAAGTGACTTCACTTCCAAGACCATTCATGGCTTTCTTCTACCTGTCTCTTATTCATTATCACGACATCAGCTTCCACCTCTGATTGACCTGTGGTGTTAACCTTCATGGCTGCTTGTTGCATTTTCAAGCAAGACCATTTTTGCACTTGCTTTCAAGTGCCCCATCATACTTGGGAAAGACTTCTCTAGCTGTGACAGTCACTTATTAGTCCTCTTTTAAGTCCTTGCTTAAAGCTTTTTTTTTTTTCAAAAACTATCTAAAAACGCTTTAATGTTGATGTTGTGCCCATAGTGTGTCTGCATCTTTCATTTCTGCCCTGCCTTACGTATACACTGTAGATTGCAGAATCATGGAATGGTTTAGGTTGGAAGGGACCTTACAGATCATCTAGTTCCAACCCCCAAGCCATGGGTAGGGACGCCTTGTTTTGCCCAGGTCCTGTACTAGGAAGTTTTGTCAGTGTGGGGTCCCAGAACATGGTAAGAGTATTTGAGTGGTCCAATAACACTAATCAAAGTAATGAAGATCTTTTCCTCTCCAAATTATGTATAATTTTTTTCTTAATAGCAAATTTTAAAATGCAAGTATTTCATAAGCCCTTCATGTGGGCCATGCATATCCTATAAAGTTGCCTTGACATGACCACATTTGCTTTATAAGGGAAACCCACATGCATCCTCCTCAAACTGATCATCTCACGCCAGCAAAATTATTGACATGACCATGGCTGTGTTGCCATATGGAAGTTCTAGTTGGCTTTGGTTATGACTTTCAGGAAGGTAGTTTAAGTACACCCACAAAACACTTTTCCAGTCAGCATACACTACATTTGCACTGTCTTTGCACTGAGGGGTTTTATCAACACAACCATGATAACAGAAACTCCACAGTACAGAGAATGACTGAAACCAAATCAACATGCCCCTAAAAAAGCCAAGCAGTGACTGCCTGGCTCCACTGACATCCACGGGAATTCTGCCATTATCATGAGTGAAGCTAGAATTTCACAAAAGATGTTTATGGAACGTCATAAATGGAGGTCATAAACTGGGAGCACACCATAACATCCAGCTCTACAAATGCCATGAATGTGCATCCACATTCTTTTAAGGATTTCCTTAAAATTTAACAGACAGGTTGTAGAATTTCAATGGAAACATGAGGCCATTTGAACACAGCCACCTTCCTCAATCAAAAGAAATTTCCAGGCCTGGTGCTGCTTTAATTTTGTGGGGTTTATTCAGACAGCTAAAGTGGAAATTTGTAAGACTATTTAACACCTCAGTCTGGCTTTTGTGAGAAGAGGTCAGAGTTGACTATAGCCAGACCACAGCCTGTTCCTAAAGGGTGACCTGAATGTACGTGGGGTAAAATAGAAATGAGTTATCTGATGAGTTTAGGAAGTTATTTAAAACATGAATGTAAACAAAAATAATTCACAACTTTATTCAAAATGGTAGATACAAGCTTAATACAAGCTTAATTGTATATGGGCTGCAGGGACATGAACTAATTTTTATTTCTTTTAAGTTAAGCTATGCCTGGGAACATCTGACCCGTAGAAAAATGAAGGTGGTTGTAGAAAATACGGAAGGAAAGCCAGTGATCTTTGTGAAAGCAAGGATCCTTTCCATGATTTGTCTCTTCGCCGGAGTATTTTGCTGCGTGCTTCATTTGCTCCAGTTTTGCACATAAAGAAGAAAGAAATCTGAGTTAGGATAGCAGGGGGGAGAATTCACTGGAGTGAAAATAAAAATAGAATCTTTTGTAACTTTTCATGCCGACTTTTATTTTAGCAGTATGCCAGAAACAGGGGCTTCTGAAGACATTCCAAAACAATGGCCTTTTAATTATCCTACTGTTATATTGTTCAGTTATGAATCTTTTTGACAGAATAAGTGCAAAAAGCTAAGAAAATGTATTTATAATCTTTCCCCTACTGTCTTCGCTCTTTTCCTTCTCTCATCTGTGTTTTTTTCCCATATTGGAGTAATAAATATTGGCATCATAACAGAAAGACACGTTGAATGGTTCACTAACGAGCTGAGGGAGCTGAAGTGAGAGACTTCATCTAGCAGTAAGGGGTGTCTGTGGTGGATGAGACAATAACAGTGACTTGGAAGCAGGAGCAGGACTAAATACACTCAGGGTTAGTGGATTTTTTCAAACTCATGTTCTCTTTTGCCTCCTGGGACAGTTATTTCTGTGGGATCCAAACATTTGCCCAGGATCTTTGGAAAGGCCTGGCTGTGCCATCACCTCCAACAGAGCTTCTGGAGATCCCACAGCCCCAACAAAGGGGGTCTCTGCAGCCAAGGACCTTATAAATCCTTACAAATATCTGAAGGGTGGGTGTCAGGAGGATGGGGCCAAGTTCTTTTCAGTAGTGCCCAGCGACAGGACAAGGGGCAACGGGCACAAACTGAAGCACAGGAAGTTCTGTCTGAATACGAGGAAGAAATTCTTCCCTCTGAGGGTGACGGAGCACTGGACCAGGCTGCCCAGGGAGGTTGTGGAGTCTCCTTCTCTGGAGACATTCAAGACCTGTCTGGACAAGGTCCTCTGCAGCCTGCTCTGGGTGACCCTTCTTCGGCGCGACGGTTGAACTTGATGACCCACAGAGGTCCCTTCCAACCCCTAACATTCTGTGATTCTGTGACTCTGTGATTCTGTGAAGGAGCTGTGGTGTGCACACGGCGAGTACCGCACAAGTGGAGGCTAGGGTTCTCGCCGCGCTTCAACAGTAAATCCACCCTGCACGACCACACAGGTCGGTTCTACGGGACGTGTTCACTGGGCCGGAGCACGAAGATAAGAGAGAATTTCGTATGGGACATTTCACCTGCTCTGCATGGCTGAGCAGTGCCGGAGCAGAAGCTGCAATGGCCCGTATTGCACCAACTACAGGGAATTGCTAGGTGTGTTGGGGCACCACAGCCAAAGGCGAAGTTTAGGTTACTACACACGAGTACTGCCCATTTATTCATGATAAAGGGGACAAAATACCCCCATGCTCTTCTCCGAAGATTTTTCCTAACCTTATTCATGTTTTATTTCCACAGACACAGACATTAGGTTTGTGAACGAGTCTATTGACCAGCATTGGCTCTTACAATCATTTGAAAACTCAATCTAAATTGCATCAGAGAGTGCTAGGATTATTTCTGAGAGAATAAAAAAAGTACAGAACGAAAAGATCTCTTCTCTGATAAGAACTATTGGCTTTAATGAATTCTCACCTTTTCTCTGGGAGATACCTTTGTACTTTCTACCACTCAGTAAAGTATCAATCAAGTATATTCAATTAATTATTGCAAAAAAAGTTAAAAGCATTTAAACCAAACGTGAGGGCTTGACATCTTGTCAGGCGCTCCTGTACATTACGAAATGAGCAGCAGCTAAAATACTGGTGTATCTCATCCAGAGGGGTTTTTTTTTCAACTTTCTGCTGGAATGAGATGATTGGTTTAGGCTGACACATAATTGCAAATCTAATGGAAATTTGCAGAACTAAATATAAAATTCTAAACTACCAAAGAAATCAAGCAAATATGCATTTATATCCAGCATATATATTCTTGACTTCATTGTAGATTTTGCAAAAGACTAATAGTGACTTAGGCATTTTGTTTTACCAACCTGGGTTTAGAAAAACTCTGAAGAACTTAAAACTTAATGTTTCTGTAATAATCTTTAAAATATGTCTATAGCCTCTCATACAGACTCTGTCCTAAGGATGAAGATCTGCCACGTTATTGCTTGAATCTCTTTCATTCAGTGAACTCCCTTGAACTTCAAAATGCCTTGCAAATATTTAAATAGAAATATGATCTTGACAGTATTTGCTTGTATCCTGTCTTCTGTGTCAGCACAGTAATGTGGAGAATAAAAAATAACCCCTTTCTCCCCCCTAAATGTGTTCTTTACTAAAGTTGACCTTGTTTTTGTTCAACATGAGAGATTTTTTCCTTTTTGTTTTATGGTAAGGAAACATTGTTTTCCTCTTTACTTTCATAAGAATGGTTGAACTCAGTTCACCTGTGCAGCCGGAGATAGGCCCTGCATTTTAGGTATTTATCACCTTAGGACACATTTTTCCAAGCCTGCTTGCCAGCAACTTCCATTCAGATGTGTCAGTGAAACAGGCTACAAGGCAGTGAACAGCTTCAGAGGTCCTGCCCGGGTTTTGACCTTGCCTTATGTTCTGTCCTTGTCTGACAGATGGGATCTAGGAAAGTTTCAGCATTTCTGGTAGAAGCCAAAATACATTTGCTACAAAAAAATTTGAGGGTGTTTAGGGGTTTTCTTGGCTGTTTTTGTGTTCCTTTTCTTTTTTGAAGTGTTCTGAATGTCTGATGGGGCCTGGATCACTGCCTGTTTCATCTTGTAGTTCATACTGGCTTTAGCTGGAATCTTCTTTACATTAGATAGGAACTTTGGCCTAGGAGCTGGGCATAAACATGCTTGTGAGCCTTCAGGTCCCTCTTTTCCAGGGAGTCCTGTACAAACCCTAGCCCTTAGATTCTATTTTCGCTTTTCTATATAGTTTATCAAAGCATAAAGTTCTGGATAAAGATTTTTATGTAGGACTTATTTTCTTTTTGCTTAAGTAAGTCTGTGTAGAACCTACCATAAACACCTTCATATAGCTTCCCAGGTCTTGAGTCTTGATATTTTATCTCTTTCAGTACAGATTTTAATGGCAAATTATAAGCCATTATATATAAATTATATGTATTTTTCAGTACAGATATTAATGGCAAATTATATGCCTGATAAAAATTAATAAATTTTTTCTGGCTTTGGTTTAAAAGAATGTTCAAAGGTCTGAAAAACTTGACAAGTGACTTCTTTGAAACTTTCTGTAGGTGCTAAAAGCCTGGAAATAAAGATACAATTCTTCCTGAGAATCTTCTTGCAGAAATAATTCCTAAATCTGCTTCTTACTCTGTTTCATGTACCCCTTTGGAATATCTTTGACAGGTACTATTAGCTACTTCGGGTCATTAAAAAAAAAGCTCAGAAATCTACACAAAACCTTAAATAAATTCCTTTTCTCAACATGTATTTAATTATATATTTCTCATTTACAGAGCTGGTTTTATGTGAATGCTGAGATGCCAAGGGAAAAAATAAAGAAGTAGCAGAAATTTCAGAACTAAATTTGTCTTGTGAGATTTTCATTTCAGGACCATGAGAGCCTGGAGAAGGAACCACGGTTTAGCAAGACCAAATCTCCTCCTGTTTTGCAGTGCTTCCTTTATGTGCTCATTTCAGAAAGTTCTTGCTCTGATGAAGAAAATTAAAGTATAGGTATACTGCAGATATTAGTGCCTTTTATCCCTTTGGTGTTGCAGCAAAGTGAGAGTAGGGTATTGCTGGTATTATCTCATCTTTGGACAGTGGCTTGGAGGCTTTGAACAACAGGATCCCTGTAGGTCATCGACCAGATGGAGCCACCAGTGCATGGTTGAAGGATGAGAAATAACACATGTAAAATGAAAGGAGAGATTCAGACTGGATTTAAGGAAAAACTTTTACAGCATGACTACCATCAAGAAGTGGAGGAGGTTGCCCAGAGAGGTTGTGCTGTCTCCGTCCTCGGAGGTTTTCAGGTCCTAACTGGCAACTGGCAAAACCTTGAGCAACCTGGTCTGACTTCAGAGCTGACCATCCTGTAAGCAGGATTTTGAACTAGAGACCTTCTGAGGTCCTTTCCAACACAAATCAGCTTACTATCCTACAAAGACTGGCTGCGAGATGAGTCAAAGGTCACATGGCCCAGTCCATCCCATGGAAAGGTGGATGCAAGGCATGTTGCAAACACAAAATGTGTTAGATTCTCTTCTTATGCCCCAGAAACACAGTACAGGTTGTGACCAACATGCTAGCAGGCAGAATACACCTCTATTGCAACACAGAATATGACAGAGTTAAAATCGGAGAAAACAGTGCCTTCTGGCACCATTTCCTATTAGACTGCCCAGGTGTCCAGATGCTTCCCTCTCCCTCCACCCCCTCTCACCCTGCCGCCACCTCTTCCCCTCCAGCTACAGTCTTTTCCATCACCCCCTGCTCAAAGCAGATTCCTTTCAAGGAAAGAATTCCACTTTTGAATCCTGTCCCTTTCCTCTTATTTCAAATAATTGTAGCATTGTCTTTTCTTCCATCAGTGTTTTCCCTTGGGGGAATTTTTCTAGCCTTAATTCCCATACCATCCTCTTGCAAATAGCTTAAGGTTTAATGCAAAAAATGTGTTCGCCAGCTTATGTTTCCAGCTACAGTTATTTCTAGCCAGGGTGTTTAGGAAGTCTTAAGCCTCCCTTTACAGGTTGTAAAGTTGTGGGTTTGGCCTTCACGAAATACCCTTAGTAATTTCTGTGTTACCTAGAATTGTCCTTGATCAATCCCCTATGCATTTATGTTGGAAAGCACAAAGCTGTGTTTCACACCTCAGAACCTCTGTAGTTACCTCTCTGAAGTCGTTAGTGTGAAGATCATCACCCTAAAATCTTTAATGTGTTTGTTGCTGGGGCTTCTGTTTATGAATCCATTTTTGTTGGACCCTTTGTACTTTTTTCCTGACTATCTCTCCAGCCTAATTTTGTAGGAGCTGCCTGTGTGGTAGGTGCCTTTACAGTGTGCAAGAAGAGGGGTTTCTGCCCAATTCCTTTACAATGGAATCAAACAAAATGAAAATATTGAATTAAAATGTTGTTCACTTGTATTCACTGAGCAAACTAGCAACTCCAGTATTGCACCATCACTTGCTTTCGGTTCCTGAGTTCCCCACTTCAAATTTCAGTCAGACGTCTGTGAAGTTTTGCCTGCTTTCTACTGCTGTAAACCGGACTTCAAACTAGTGTTCAACCTTGTGAAATGAGTCAAGTTTGTCAGTGAACTTGAGGGAAGGAGACAAACTGCCCCCATTGAGTACCAGTCCCTACAGATCTTCAGACCTTGAGCCTCAACACAAGCCTAGAGCTTGAGAGGGTAGAAATGAAAGTGCTGTAAGGACATTTCTGCCTTAGCTGCTGAATCCTGGCTGCCTTCAGACAATACTGAAGTACTGAGTTCCAAAATAATCTCTCATAAACCATCAGCTAGCCTAAGCTTTGCTTAAACTTCAGACCTATGTGCAATGAAAATGTTGAAGGATTTCGAGTACTTTAGAGCAATAGCCTGTGTTTCAGGCTGGAGTCTTCCTCATCCTTCAAGTCCCACGTTTCATGACTGCTAGAGCTGCTGCTAAGATTGCTTTGGTTCAGGATGGTCCTACTGACAGAGGGTTCAAGGCCAGGCTGGACGGGGCTCTTAACACCCTGATCTGGTGGAAGATGTCCCTGCCCATGGCTAGGTGGTTGGAACAAGGTGATCTATAAGGTCCTTTCCAATCCAAACCATTCTATGATTCTATGTCACTTCACAGAATGATTTCTAAATTCAAAATATCTTTATTATTCCTCATATTTGTGACTCTAGAGGGAAATACCTGCTAAATGCTTTTGTTCAGGAGACAATCCTTTCCACCTACATATGACCTCAGTAGCTTCCCATTAATATCTCCTTGCTTGCAAACACCCAAAACTCTGTCTGTGCTAAAGAGGAAGCAGATTAGAAACAGTCTTTGGCACCTGCATCATGATCAGTCAGTAGCAGAGGTATGTATGTGAGTGTGAAGGTACTTCTCAAAACGCAGTGCAGTTCAGCCCTAAGCTTACAGTAGAAATAGAAAAGAAGTAAAAGTGATTTTGTTTATATTTCCCACAGAAGGAATCCCCTGTTATTTGATGCAGTAGAATGGATAATTCTGGACTTGGAATAAACACACTCCAATACAAAAGGGTTCTTACATAAAATTTACTCTGAATATTGCAGGGAGAAGCAGGAGGACAAAAAAAAATCTGAGGAACTACAAAAAGTAGAGGATCTGATGCCTTTTGCAAAAATGACCACTTCAGTTTTCCGGAAAAGAACGTGGGGGTCCTGGTGGACACCAAGCCAAACATGAGTCAGCAAAGTGCCCTTGCAGCAGAGGCAGCTAATAGTATCCTGGGCTGCATCAGAAGGGTGTTGTTAACAAGTTGAAGGAGGTGATTCTTCCTGCTACTCAGCACTGGTGAGGTCACATCTGGAGTACTGGGTTCAGTTCTGGGATCCCCAGTACAAAAAAGACATGGAAATACTGGAGAAAGTTCAGCAAAGGGCTACTATTGGCCCAGATAGTAAAGAGGCTGCAGCATCTGTGATATTAGGAAAGGCTGACAGATATGGGACTATCTAGCCTGAAGAAGAGAAGGCTCAGAGACATCTCATCAATGAATATAAATATCCTAATGGAAGGTGAAGATGGAGCCAGGCTATTTCCAGTGATGCCCAGTGACAGGACTAGAGGCATTGGACACAAACTGAAACACAGGAGGCTCCATCTGAACATCAGGAAACATTTTTTTACTGTGAGGGTGACTGAGCACTGGAACACGTTATCCATGGAGGCTGTGGGGTTTCCATCCTTGAATATATTCAAAAAGCATCTGGACATGGTCCTGGGCAATCTGCTCTAGGTGACCCTGCTTGAGCAGGAAGGTTGGGCCAGATGACCTCCACAGGTCCCTTCCAACTTCAACCATTCTGTGATTCTGTAATTGCTGTCTACAATTACAGTAAGTTACTGTAAATTAATACTGTACTCAGAAAGTGTTTTGGCTGAGACATGACTTCAAACTCATTCATTGCATTGACATGAAATATCTTTGATGTATCTACTGTATAGAGGGTGATCAAAACACAAATTGTCCCTCTGGTGACAGAAAAGTAGCCTTTTCTGTCTTGTTTGCTTCACTGTTCATATTACTCTTTACTGTGGCATAAAAAACAGATGCATTTTGCATCTGTTGCTGGAAGCTGGCATGAACAAAAATGGAATTCCAAGACATTTATCAAAGGAAAAGGGCATTGTTATTTTTCTGAAATCTGTTCAATTCTTTCTTTCTGTCCGTGCACAACCATAAATCTACCCGGTGTATTGACAGCCAAATGTTTTCTGACCTGTGCCAAACAGAGTCAAATAAATTTTAACTCCTTTGATGCAATTCTTTACCAAAACCGAAGCCAGATGTTTCACAGGTGACCTGACAGAATACCATCACTTCCCAATTACCATAAATAAAAGGCAAAGCTGTCACACAGAGTATGCAAAGATATATCACTCCAGCATTCCTGAAGATTTAACCCTACCTGACCAGTCACAAATTGCATATCTGAAAGATATTCCACGGCTCAGTAATTAGACATAAGGATCTCAACATTGTCACATCTCGCTTTTCTCAGTATTTAGATGCTTTGAAATGAGGTGTCGGGGGGATTCCTGTCATTTCAGAAGCTACGGCTGTCTGCAGCTGCACTTTGGAGCTGTGCAGAAGGTACAATTCTGCCTCCTGTTAGGCTCAGTGAGAAGATAAACAGTTAGACTAGTATGGCGCTTGACAGATTAGCAATAATCTGGCCATCTTTTCTAGTACAGGTTTTTCCCGAGTCAGTGTGTTAGCAAATACAACAAAAGCTCTAAGGGTTTGTACTCTGTATTTCTCTCCGTGACATAAGCTAGCATCTACAAATATCATCCCAAACAATAGTTTTAGCATCAGGCATGGGTCTGTTTATCTAATTGCAATGTACTCATGGCATACACATTGCTGGTAGTGTAAGTGATCTCAACAATGGTGGGAAAATACGTAAAATTAATCCTAATACTCCTAGAAATGTTTATACATTTTGCAAAACGCAACTCTCGCCCTAGGATGATGGACAAAATCAATATTTTCCAGATAGATTCCCAAGGGTATCCAAGGTTCATAATTGCCTTTTGAGATGCATATGCCCAACTCGCAGTTCCATCAAGGAAAAAGAAAGAAATCCTTCCTCACTCTGAAAGTACCAAAGTTCCAAAAGTAAATGATGTGCCCACCGTGTCTATGCTTTTCCCATCGGACACCAGTAGAACTGCATCTGTCCTGATGACAGAAAGTTAAATGGCACTGATCCCATGACTTCCAAGTAAAAATTCATATCTACAGTCCTGTTTTGTTACCCTGCTCAAGGCCTGTGTGGGAGGAGAGGTTAGGCATACCTGGATTCACATCAGACACACCTAAAAGGAGGCAATGCCCTCTTACATGCTACCTGTATGAATGGCCACCTGAGGTGTTGGAGTCTCAGATCTCCTTTTGTGCAGNAGGAAATTTAAACATCACTTCTCCCAGCAACATAAACCACCCTAGGCTGTCTCCTCTGGAATTTGTTCTATTTTACATATGTAAGTCTTTTGGCACAAGAACCTGAGCTTCCCTGTCAGACAACTCAGAAGAGTTTTCTAACACTGGGTTACCACGTTGGTTACTTGCTCTTGATCTATCTGAGTGAGTATTGACACATCTTACAGAAGAGTAGAGCAGTTTCAGCCAACTGGGTGAGGGTAAGCCGTGCCACATACAGCAGTGCCCAACAACTGAGAAGGTGAAAGACCTGGTTTCAAATCAGGCAGAGGAAGGAACAGGAACTTTGTCTTCCCAAGCCCAAGCAAAAGCTCTGGACAGATGGTGTTAATGGGGAGAAAGGAGTGGTACCACCATTACCTCATCTGACCAAGAACTGTTTGTCCAGCCCCTCATTTTTCAATTACGAGATCGAGCACAGCAGTGAACTCTGAGTGAACGTGGGCAGTTAGCTTTGGCAGGGAGGGGAAAGGAGGTTTTCAGACTCACATCTGTCCTCAGTTTTTCTTACTGTCTATTATAGGTAGCTCCCCGCTTACCGTGCTTCCTTTTGGCGATTTTTTTTCTGGAGCACTTTCTGCCCCTCCACAATTTTAACAATACCTCGGTGACTAAATGCATTGCAGTGGCCAACAGCGTACAGATATCTAGCAGTCAGGTACAGCTTTCGTGACTTCAGTCCTGTATTTTACTGTGGTCATCCCTCATTAATGCTTACTCTGACTGTAGGACAGATCCGTAGTTTCATGAAGTACCATACCCATTTCCTACACTAAGCTTTTAATAAGCAGCTTAGAATAACTGAGGTTTTAGCAAGAGGATCCAACAGAGCTGCACCACGAAAAAGGTCTGAATTCCTTAGTCCTCCTTCTGAATCATAACGTGAGCAGGCGCAAAGCTGCATGCCACTCTGCTCCCCACAGACACACACACGTGAGCGTGAAGGCAGACTCCACTGTTTTTGAAAAAGCACTCCTGTGACTCTGAAATGCCAGTATCCACTGCCCGCGTATTAAACTAAAAAGGGCCATTTGGCGGGAATCATTTAGCCACAGGAAAGGGGTTCTTCCTGCCTTCGCCTCCACTGAGACCCATTAGGTACTGAAAATAATTCACACTTTGCCAGAAATACTCTGTTACGAGGTTTATCAGGTATCACTCGTGAAATGGGAGACTCATGTACGGCTTGTTAACAGTGAAGCCACAAGAATAGTCTGAGACTAGTTGCAACTGTCTGGATATAAAACAAAAGAGACATACCAACAACAACCACCACCACCACCTTCCTTTTCAGCCCAAATCCGAAATACTGTATTGGTTTCACAGATCTCTGCAGCTTTTCAGTCACCGGAGGGAGACAAAGAACCGTAATGCTGGAGACTTGGTTACGTTTTAATTTGCTTATATCCACAAAACTTTCACTTCACTTTCTTCTCAGATGCTGGCTCACATTCCTGCTCAAAAGCAGTCTGTTTCATCTTTTCTGGTTTGGTACATCCTTCTTTTAGCTGCTGTAACTTACAGAGTTGCATATTAGATTTCAGGATTGCGTAAAGCCAACAAAATTAAACCCTCATGAAAGAATCAGAGCTGGAGATTTCCCCATATTCTTCCCACTAACACCACACAGCACTCCTGTTGAGTTTGTCTTTCTAGATGGAAATATTGCTATCCAACTGGTCATATAACTCACACATGGTTTCCTGCTACAGTCACTGACATTTCATGAAAACTTCAGATATTGCCAAACAAAGATTTCCCTAAGTGTTACTGAGCTCTTTCAGTACAGTTTTGCTTTATCTGAGTTATTAAGATGGCCTTCTTTCCCTATTTGACATTTCTGTGCAAAAGAAATTATGTCTAAAACATATTGACCAGTTGGGACCATTGGGCTGTGTATTAGCTGCATGAGGCAAAGAGTGCATGATGCTCCATTAGTACCTCCTTGTGGAGTTTAAAGGAGTAGAAACTGTTATCAGAAAACTCTATCGATCCTAATGAATATGCAGGAAAAACATTCTTTTCCTCATGCAGAAAGATATGAATGGTATGTATTTATGTATGGCTTGCAGCTGTATAGTTCCTGAGAGCACAGCTTTGGTGGAAACTTCAAGCTGCGTCCTTCAGGATTGTGCTCGAATTCCCCACCAGCCAAGGGAAATAACAACCACTGCATGGAGTGGTGCTTAGCAGTTAAAACTAGCTGCTGCTTCTTCCATCCCCTTCCTTTCAATGTACAGGGTTCAGTTTCCCTCTAATTCTCATGCCATCTTCTTCCAGGTAATGAAGCATATATACAGGACATATGCTGAGCTTCTAGAAGGCACAGGAGCTGGCTCTGTCCAACCAAGTTTTGCTTTTGTTCACAAGCAGGAAAGAACAATAGCAACAACCTGTAATTTCTCCTAGGAAAGGATAGGGAGGGTGTTTATCCCATAAAATAAAAACCTTACTTGACAGACTTTTCTCTGTAGATCAAAGCTTGTGACTGTCTTGTTTGGTATCATACTCACATCACAAGCCTGTCAGGTGTTTTTCTCTTAGTATATGTGATTACCAGAAGGAAGAACAATATCATAAGCGTGCCACATGCTATCTTCGGACATATATTGCCCCTGCTGCATAGTCTGATGTTTAGCATAAAGCATCATGAATCATTTGCTATCTCTTCTGTTTGTATGTTATTACCTAAAGTACACGTGTTAAATTCTCAACGTTTTTCAGACTCTCAAAGATGCAATTTCATGCCTGACAACTCCATAAAATACACTAGATATTTTCATTTCTTTTAAATTTAAACCAGAAACCTGGCTCCAGTTGATGTTTCTATTGGTTTTTTAAATCTCTCCAAGCTTGTGACATTTGTAACTGCTCAGATGTTAACCCAAACCATTCACCCGTTCACCTTGGTAACAGCATACTTTTGGTTTTTATGCACTGGGCTGGACATCAAAGATGTGTTTTTATTGCAGAGATTTTACTAGCCAAGTCTGGATTCGTAACAGACCCTGTTCAGCAGCAGCTGAGTTGTATAGACAGTTCTTCTTTGGTGTAAAAACAGGTGAACTTTGATCAATCCAGTCCCAAATTGAAATCTTCCCTCCACCTTTGCTCCCTTCCCCTCCAACTCCCTACTCAGATTTTGGCTGGCCTGGGATGCTTTCTGGAAATAAATGCTTTATTTGATGTGCTCCTTACCATAGGAAGCCTCGCTCTTCCTGCAGGAAGACCAACACACACACACACACATATGGGCACACTCAGAAGTATCTTTCCAGTGGAGATGCTCGGGAGCTTTATAGCTACCTTATCCAAAAGGAACTTAGCTAACGGTGGATGCATTGAACAAGTATCTTTTTTATGAGACAGATGCCTTTAGCACCTTGTGTCGCATTGCCTTCCCAACCCTCTTCCTACAGGGCTTCTGAAGGTTCATATACACATCTGTGGCTTGTCCTATACTTACTCAAACCATCATCTCCTCCTTCATTCCTTCCAGAAAATACCAGCTGGCAAAATAGTGGCTTCTTTCTCAGTTCAGTCAAGCCCTCTCCCTGCAAATCACACTCACAAGGTCTCTCTACATACGTGTTCAAATATTCATGATACTGCACAAGTAGGACTGAATATGTTACCTGATCTACATAGCCACTCCCACAAACACTAGTTTTAACACAATTAAGAGCCCTAGATGACCAGGCAGACATGAGGCAGGGTCTCAGAAATCCTTTTGGCAAAAGATACTTAAACTACTTATTAAGAAACATAAGCAGTGTTAACTGTCGTTTTCATATGTTGAATTTCATGTAAGAACCCACTTCTGTTAAACAAGTCAGGGTCTCAGCTGTTTCAGTAGATGATAACCATTTTTTTTATGGTGGAAGATTATTTCCATCTTATTTCCAAGGGAAAGAAACGAATAGAGGAAGCTGCTGAATTACAGTTTAATAGTAACGATATCTTATATTTATATACTGACTACCATCCCAGAGCAATTTACAAATGAAATTCATGGAAGTTACTCTGTCCATCATTGAAATACCTCCACCTCTCAGCTGGAGGTTGGGATTCAAGCAGACAGTTGGCAAAGAGCAGAAAGGAGATCAGCAGGGGAATGAGTTTTTTGGCAGAATATTTGTAGACTTGGGAAACAGCATCTCTTATGGAAAAAATACCCCAACACTGTGGAATCATTAAACTCTCTATAGAACAGAGGATTTTGGTCTTGTCAAAAAACCTTTAGTCACACAGAAAGCTTCTTGGGAGTTATCTACCACTGAAAGTTGAAAGACCAAATTCTTCCAGATTGTGAGAATGAATTGCCAAGGAATATCCGTAAGTCAAACATAAGCCATGCCTTCCAGGTTAAAGTACAAATCAACACGTACTTGAGAAGGCTGGTCATTGATGTTTATGGATCTGCTTTTACTTGCATGTATTGTCAGTGCAGCACACACAACTGGGTACCACATTCCCTTCTACTATGACTATACCCAATGACAAGATCTGCCCACATGCTGCAGTGCCTGATCTGAAGTCCATGATGGAAGCTCTCAAAGAACTACCTCCTCCAGCATGTGGGTCTATCATTTGAAAGAGAAAAGGAGAGCTATACCGCCCTGTTATGACAGCTATACTTCATCAAGGTTTTTGTGACTCAGGTCAGCTCTGGGTTATTTGTAGCACAGCAGTGACCTGCCAAAGAATTGGAGGAATCCTTTATCAGCTTCATGTTTCCCACCAGCAAATTAAAGACAAATAAGAACATGCTTGGTTCACTCAGAGTTACGGGAGGTACAGACTTGCATTTTGGACATCAAATTCCTTCAGGAGTCAGGCAAAACATTTAGAAGGTGCACTCTATACCTCCCTTCTTTCACATGATGTTTTCCGGAAGGTTGAAACACTCTAGTCTGAAGATGAAGCATAATATACAACCGTTTCAGCTACATTATATTTTAAAGAAAAATTGCAACAGTGCCAAACAGACACTAGCAAATGTCCAAATCCAAAACACTGAACTACAAGAGGCCTTTAATTTTGTTTCAGATCTGACTTATTCCTCTCCTTCACCCATCAGTATGTTTCCCAATGCAGAATGTTCCCATTAGCCATCAGGCTCTGGGAAAGCATTAGAGAAAGAGAGGTGATAAGGGAAGAATGATTTGAGAATAAAATGTCTGCAGCAGAGAGAGAAAATTAGCTGGTTTAGTGCTCCAGTATGTAAACTAGCTTGAGCTTTGAAGCAAAATTATTAGAGCAGATTGACAGTCCGAATGACGAGTGAGGGAACTCCTCACAGGAACATTTCTCATGGTTAGGCCAGGGCGGCAGGTTAACCCGTTACTGAAGGATTAGCTGTTCATCAGTTATGTGCTGACACGTCTGAAAAACATTCGGCCCCTTTGTCTATGATTCACTTTAATTCTGCCAGCCCTTTGTAACCCTGAAACACCTAAGCTTTCTGTCCGCTTCGAGCTCTCCTGACATGACAGACGGTTTGAGCAACGCCGTGGCACTAACTTTCATTGTGGAATTTACTCTTGTCTTTAGTAGCATACCAGCCTGCAAAGTAAACTTTCTCTCAGTTTGTAAAGTAGCTCTTTTTCACCTGTTATGTATGATTGGAGAGGGTGATTCTGAAAAAGATATGCCAGAATCATCATGAACTACTGCACTTGGTGAGGAATTCAGCCATTTGTACACTGAATTCTGATACCAAAAAAAGAAGGAATGCATAATTCTCTCTGATCTAAAGTGGTATGAAAATTTGGTGATTAGGGATCCCATTCCCCCTTAGCCATGCCATGAAGATAAAGGCAAATAGGAAAAGGGTCCTGTGTAGACCCTTTTGGACAGTTCTGAGCAGCTAATACTAGAGATCTTCTTGTCGTCTTGCACTTTCCTTCTCTAGTTTAGTTTATCAGCATAATTGCCCTTCTTGTTTTTTTGCTGTGGTGGGTTTTTTGTTAGTTTGTTTGTTTGTTTTGTTTGGTGTGGGGGGTTATAGACTTCTTTTTAAAGCTAAAATACAAGATAAAATATAAGAAATTTGAATCAAATAAAGAACTTTGTCAGAAGTTATCTCCAATAAAAATTACAAAACAGACAGTGTTGTGAAAGCCACAAGCCACCAGTTCTTATTTATGAGGAGTTGAAATCTTTGTAGATCTGTGTGCTGAATCAGAGCCTGGAGCAGATCAGACCAGAACTCAGACTCGCCAAGGCATTTCTCAATTACACCGGCTTTTTGATCAGGCGTCTAGAGTCCCTTTCACCTACGTCCTGAAAACTTTTCTTGCATTTTGCAGTGTTTAGAAATCCCTGCTATATGGCTGGTGCTGAGACAGACTGTAAATCTGCCCAACAAGGTAGCCAGTCATCTTGCTCAGAACTGATCACTTTTTATCTAATTTTGACTGATGCTCTCACAGAAGCTCTCCACTCTGGATATTGTTATCCGACAAATAAAAGTTGCAGTGCAAGACAAGCAGCTGAGACACAGCCTGCTGCTGCTTTAGAACTGCGAACAAGGTCACCTGGCAAGTTTAGAGTTGCTGGGTCTGGGCTGTTGTTTCGAAGGAAAACTGATTTTCTGCTCTAAGTAGTAGTGAAGAACTGAAGGATTGTGTGTTGCAGAAGATGTTCTATGAGCTATGCAAACATGCAGGGCTGCTGCTGTCTAACAGGGTGGCCACTTCAGCAGAGATAACAAACTTTATCTGAACTCAAGCACACTTCCTGATAAAGTGGGCTGTACAGCTGCTAGGTGACATTTAGAACAGATAGATTTAATAACAAAAAGGAAATACCTTTTTGCTGTTATTAGCACTTGAGCTGGAAAGTTAAGAATGACTTCAAGCCAGAAGACTCTGAACTTCTTAGGATATTTAACTTGAACCATGAACGTGCACTATTATTCTTCTCTGATATTGTCTCCAGATTCCCAGTACACTAATTCATCAGTTCGATTAAAATACATGCTCATTCTGATTTCGGTCTATACCTGCTACAACATTGACCAGTTAGCAGTTTTTTTAAGGGCAAAACCTAAATTATTTTTCACAATGCTCATTGCACTACGTAAGACTCTTCTTATAAGGAGCCTGAGATACATCTGTGTCAAAATGATTCCTCCTAGAGTTACTGCCTTTCCAAGTGTATACACTAAAGAAATGAGTGTGGCAATCAACACTTTAAAAGATGTTGTGCTCCTGCATCTAGAAAACCTGCCCTTGTTATACCTAAACTTATCAAAGGCTTCCTTGTTTTCTTGATGACAGGGAGAGGAATTGTAAAATATATTTATATGAAATTAATGTTAGCACTCAGATTTACAGCTATTTCCACCCCCCAATCTACTTCATTCAATCTGTGTGATGGCAATGACATCCTTCATGGTGATGGATGTAAGCAGAAGCAGGAAGCTATCTATTGTTCCTGGACAACTTCCATGTGCTAAACAACACCAAATCTGGTCATTGAAAGGTAAGAGTCCTTCTTTAGTTGCTACAGATTTCAAGTGAACCCCTGGATAGGAAATAGAATATCTATTTCTCTCCAATCTTCATCATCAGTAGAATCTTGATTCTTCTTAAAACACGAGTAAATGCAAAACAATGTTGTTCTCTTAATGACCTCCAATAGGCTAGAGTAGTATTGACCTGAAAAGAGTACTACAACACTACTTCAGAAACAATTAAATATATGGAGCCATGGTTGTATGAAAAACACTGAGACTGTGGGGAAGATACTGATACTAAGTACTCTGATAAACAAAATATGTACAGGGTTTATGTCTCATCTTCCAAAACAATGAGGGGACATTCACCATGATCAGGAGGCAGAAAATGCAAAGTTTGTGAAAGGGAAATTCTTTTCCCTCACTAATTTTAAAATCAGATTTCCCAACTATTTGCAGCTGGAAGCTGAAAGGAGAGAATAAGATTCAAAATCATGTTAATTGGGTAAACAGCAATCCTCAGTGACACGATGACCCTCAGGCTGGCAAGTAATTCCAAAAGAGACAGAAGTTTTTTGTTGGTTTGTTTTTTTTTGGTTTATTTTTCAGTGCCCAGACATCTCTTTAGCTTTTTCTTTTAAGGTAAATTCCTCAAGATTTGTATTATGGCACCTCTACCTACTGTGCCTTTTTTATACTTCTGCTTTAGGCAGCTGGGACTTGCTACCAGCAGAAACAGTTCCACCTTTGATGTGAACTTGAAGGCTCTGACAGGATTTGGGCTTCCTCGCTTCCTCTTGCCAGGCCACCTTCAAGGGATAAACGTCTTGTATTCTTTCCTGTTGAGAAATGATCTTTTCTTTCTACACCTCCATGTCCATTACTAGGTGGACCTCCAAGTGAATAAAAAGGCCGAGGGAGCTGTTTACACACTAATGCCCTATCTACTGTTCTTCCTCCCAGAAAGTAGGAAAGTGTATGGTTCTGCTAATGAGTTTTATTCAACAAGAAGTTGGAGCCTTTGGCTTTTTAAGGGGTGGAAATTTCTCTGGATTCCTGCAGTACTGACGCCAGCTATAGATGGAATTTAAAAATCTACATTGTTAGTGCTAAAGGGGAGTTTTTGAGATGACACTGATCTACCCTTCTTACACACAAAATACATAGATCTTTCAGTTCATTACGGGTTGTTTTTCATATTCCTCCTGCACATTCTATGCCTTTGAAAATCCTAATGCCACATCTTTTACTATTCAGGTCCCAAATTATTCCTGGTCTTTTCCATTTCTTCCTAGAATATCAGTTTTCTGTATTACACTTGCTCTTCTCCCTCACAAATTCTCCACTACATTGGCCGTGTGAAGTTTCATAGAATTATCTAGTCTTTTTCCACCCCACCGCCCCTTGGACACGTCTAAACATTTTTGTTTTCTTTGTGACTGGCCCTGAACGTGATTGTATACCAGGGGGGTCATTTTTACTTTATATTTCTGGTGTTTTCCTAAAGGTACTTCAAAATACAGTTTGCATCTCCACTCTAGAGATGTATATCTACATCTTAGATTTCCTATAAATCAGCTATACATACTTAGGCCAAAATTTATGCTAAACCTTCTCTTTCTGTAGTATGTTGGTAGGAAAAAAAATAAACATAGAGAAGCTATCTTAAAGTGATCTACAGTAATTCATCAAAGTAGAGTTTTCTTGAAGACCTTAGTCATGAAAATCACAAACAGCTTCCGTGCACTAAACAGCACCAAATGCTAGCCTGAAGCTCTAAGGAATCATGGAAACAGTTCTTCAGTGCACTTCCCAGTATTGATCCATATGAATTCTCAAGCTCCCAATTTCGCATAATTCTCAGGTTGAAACGAACTAAGAGCATGCAATGTGAAACTCAGCCAAGCATTCTGCTTCCCGTAATTCCAGCTCTAAACCATACATCGGCCTGACTTCTCACAAAGCAGTTTTCACAAAAGGCATGCAAGAGTTGACCAAACCCATGCTGGATTCCAAATTTGTAATATGTTTTTGGTTTCATTGTAAACATTTTGCATAGCTTTGGTTTTCTATATTAAAATGTTTTCTGCAAACTTCAGTAGGGTCTAAACTGGTAAAAAGCAAAATGAACTCCAGAGTCAATAAGTCCATGATTTCCCTCCTAGTCTTTGAACCCTGAAGTCACACTGGCTCCACAGCTGAATTCAGATATTAAGGAATAGCTTTTGAGCAATCTGCAGCTGACCTTCCAGGTTTTGCAGCAGACATTGCACACCTCTTCCAGAACAAATGATCTTCTAACGCCATCCACATTATTACCTACCTCACAAATAGTTCTGCATGGTCCTACCACTGCAGGGCGGAGCCTGCAGCTGCCCAAGTATTCATGCAGAAAACATCTAGACAAGGGTACCTTCCTAGTGGACTGTGGGTTAAGGACATTTTGGAAGAAATCCTGATACTCAGATCATATGGATGCAGAAAGAGTGAAACTACTCTTTAGTTCAGAGATTTATAACTGAAAGGTCATTAGAGAGACTCTTCCCTTGCTTTCTTTTAGCTTAGTTTTAGTTAAGCTACTTAACAGCTTGCAGCTGTACCTACAAGTATCCTGAAGAGCTGGGAGCTTTCTAGACTACCTTGGCTGCATCTGCTTTTTGCAACACTTCAGAAAAAAGCATTAAAGATGCCAGATTTCTTGGACGTGTAACGGAAGCATTCAGATTATCAGTTAAGAGGCTCTTCTCAGCCACATTTACCAGCAACCCGACATTTCTGAGAGAAAATCAAAGAGGTTTGCTTGACCTCCTAGTTATTTAAACTGATTTATTTCACTTTGCAGTGAAAAGAACGAAGAATAAAGTCTCAGATAAAATTGCAGCTTGGCCTGAGAGGCTGTTAAAGAAGCTACCATGCCTCAGATATTAGATATAGCCTCCATGAAATGGTAGTGCTGTTCTATGATACGTTTGCAGGATCATCAAAGTGAACTTCAGATCATGGTTATGTATGCTTATTTGTGTGGATTCCTTTGCTACTTTCATTTCTGGAAAAGGCGAATACAAGTACAGATCAGCATGAAAGCCATGAACAATGGCAGCTTATGAAATTTGTGTTGGAATATCCAAGGCTCTAGCTACAGCTTTAAGAACATGACTAGTAGTGTTTGCAGAGGGAGGAAGAGGAGTTGGAGCATGCTGATACAGGAGGACCACGGAGAACCTGTGATGTTGCAGGTGGAATGGTGGAACACAGCCTTCACCCCCTCACTGGGCACTTGTGAAGCCTTGAATGCACTCAGGAGTTGCTGCCACTCCAGAATGATGATTTTAGCAATCCTCAACCTAGGCGTTGGCTCACAGGTTTTAGCTAGAAGGCCACCCTGTAATTCTCTGTCCTGTGCTGTCCTGCTGTGTAAACTCTGACATAAATTAGACCATTCAGTGGAAAAGGGATGTTGTGAAGTCTGACTGACATTTGTCCCAATGTTTTGCTATTGATAAGTGGTGTCAGGGGAGTGTGAAGTGGATTTAGATATGACTCTTACTCACCTCTTCAAAGCTGGAGAGGTGTTTGGGGCTTGATGTCTCTAGCTATCTATTCACTCTTCAGTATTTATTCAAGACAGAGTTAATGACTCCAGGTTTTAAAACAAACTTTAGAAGAGGAAGCTGGACTAAGACAAATAAGCTAATGTATTTAAAATTCCCGGAGTGAAGGTATTAAGGAGAAGAAAACTGCTGAGAAGGAAGTCTTTCTCCCAGCTGTGCTTTCTCATGTCAGGTGAATTCACACTCCGGTTTGACTTTAAATGATCATAAAACATCTTTAACATAAACAGTATATTTAACAAAGATAGAAGTAGCCTCATTAGAAAGGCCATAGTTTCTCACACCTCATCTGCTTAAAGGGAATGACTGACGACACTTTGCAGTAGATGGGCTGCAGACACATTCCAACTCTCTGATGTCAGCAGCCGCCACACCGAGAGCTTCGCTGTTGTGCAGGGTTGCTCCTTTGCCAGAGCTTGTCGGATAAGAGAATAAATTTATTTCAGCAACTATGAGTAATTCCCATCTAAAGAAAATACTCCTGGGCTCTGGTCTAGTCATTCTGTGAAAATTTTATTGCATGATTCTCTTTCCAAAAGTTAGGCTGACTTTCCTCGGATTTTTTGAGGCACTGGCAGTATGTCTATGTAACTGAGGAGAATTCAGTCTAGAAGATTTAGCTTATTTTTTTAATCAATTTTCCTCTAAGAAATTACTAGTTCAGTGGCTTGCGCAAAACTACAGACCGAGCTATGTCTGTTCTCAGACCAACTTTGCACACACGTTAAGCTTAAACGTTTTCAGACTTTTCACTATGCAGTTACGTAGCCGTAGTACTTTCACATGTGAAAGTACAGTACNTTTTTATGCTTCCTGTCAGAGTCCCTGAGATCCAGATTATTCTTCAAAGTGTTTTTGCTGAAGACCTCCCTGCCTGGTGGTTGTTCTGAGCTCGGTCCAGACACCTTCCTCACTTCCACTGAAGTCAGAATTAAGCTTTTTGCAACCTTCTTTCAAGTTGGATTTAAATAACCATCTGTCAACATGGCCCAAACTGGTGAACGGCTCCCTGACATCCATTTCCCTCTTTCTGCTGTGTTAGACTTGTGAATACTTGTCTATCCTCTGCCTTTGCCTCTGCTCCTTGATAATTCTATGTTAGCTCCTGCTCAAAACCACTTAGCCTTGAGGAGTCATACTCACCAGAGTCCCTGTCTGGAGCTCAGAAACATTATTTAAGAGTTGAGGTACATTTTTAATTTTTCAGGTGGACTATAGGAACTCCAGTACTAGTCGATATACTTTTTTTCCTTTCCCTCTGCAGTGCCACAAAGTTAATATTTTCTTGATCCAGAGTCAAGGGACTCAGTAGAAAATCAGAGGTTTAAACCCAGCTCCTGTATGAACCAGGGCAAATCCCAAAGTTATGTAATGTAGATGTGACCACACCTGTAAACTCTCACTGTTTAGTGGAGCTTGGTATTCCCAAACTCATGAGTGTAAATAACA